>QFCS01000520.1_pt1 | contig 56616 bp, 48 predicted proteins | sample 3576561 | NCBI WGS metagenome assembly QFCS01 | reverse complement strand
GCCTTCCTGATCTACCAGGAATCGAGCCTGGTGATCCGCGCGATCCGCGACTACTTCAACAGCGACATCGGCGAGATCCTGATCGATACCGACGACATCTTCGAGCAGGCGCATCAGTTCATGGCGCACGTGATGCCCGAGCACGAGCACCGCGTGAAGCGCTACCGCGATGACGCACCGCTGTTCTCGCGCTTCCAGATCGAACACCAGATCGAGACCGCCTACAGCCGCATCGTGCAGTTGCCCAGCGGTGGCGCCATCGTGATCGACCAGACCGAAGCGCTGGTGGCCGTGGACGTGAACTCGGCCCGTGCCATCAAGGGAGGCGACATCGAGGAAACCGCCACCCGCACCAACCTGGAAGCCGCCGACGAAGTGGCCCGCCAGGCCCGCCTGCGCGATCTCGGCGGTCTGATCGTGATCGACTTCATCGACATGGAAGAGTCGAAGAACCGCCGCGAAGTGGAAAACCGCCTGCGCGACGCGTTGCGGCAGGACCGTGCGCGCGTGCAGTTCGGCTCCTTCAGCAAGTTCGGCCTGCTGGAAATGAGCCGCCAGCGCCTCAAGCCCATGTTGAGCGAAGGCGCCTCCATCCCATGCCCGCGCTGCGGCGGCTCGGGGCACATCCGCGACACGGAAAGCTCCGCGCTGCAGATCCTGCGTGTGATCCAGGAGGAGTCCCTCAAGGAAAGCACGGCCGCCGTGCTGGTGCAGGTGCCGGTCGAGGTGGCCAGCTTCCTGCTGAACGAGAAGCGCACCGAAATCACCAAGATCGAGCTCAAGCAGCGCATCAGCGTCATGCTGGTGCCCAACAAGTCACTCGACACGCCCAACTACAAGCTCGAACGCCTCAAGCACGACGATCCGCGCCTGGACAACCTGGACTCCAGCTACAAGCTGCCGAGGAAGTCGACGATGTGGCCAGCTTCACGCGCCGCAGCCAGGAACGCACCAACAAGCAGGAACCCGTGATCAAGGGTGTGCTGCCCGATGGTCCCGCACCGGTGGCCGCACCCCGCGCTGACGCGCCGGCCCCCGTGGCCGCGCCCGCCCCGGTGGCCAAGGCAGTCCCCGCCGCACCGGCGCCGGCCGAGAAGGGTTTCTTCGGCTGGCTCAAGAGCCTGTTCGGTGCAGAACCCGCACCGGTGGCCAAGCCGGCCGCCACACCGGCCGTGGCCGCACCGGCCGCCAAGGCCGGTGGCCGTGACGAACGCTCGGAAGGCGGGCGCCGCGAAGGTGGCCGCGATGGCCGAAGCCGTGGTGGCCGTGGCGGTTCGGAAGGACGTGGCTCGCGCGACGGCCGCGAAGGTGCACGCAACGGCAGCCGTGGCGGTGAAGGCCGCCCGGTCGAGGCGCGCGCCGAAGGCGGTCGCGTGGAAGGCCGCAATGAGCAACGCGCCGAAGGCCGCCGCAACGAGAACCGCGAAGGTCGTGGTGAACAGCGCGAGGGTCGTGGTGAGGGCCGCCAGGGTGGCAACCGCCGCGAGAACGGCCGCCGTGAAGCCCCGGCGACGGCAGAAGGCACTGTCAACGCACTGCCGCTGGACGTTGCGCCCACCGACACGCCGGAGGCGACCGAAAGCCAGCAGACGCGCCGTGATCGTGATCGCCGCCCGCGCGGAGAGAACCGCCGCCGACAGCCAGGCGCTGAAGGCGCCGAGGGCGTTCGCCCCGAGACCATCGACGCCGAGCCCGCCGTGATCGCAGAAGGCACCTCTGCCACGGAGGCACCGCGCGAAGGCGATACGGAAGCTCCCCGCGGCAACCGCGAGCGCCGCAGCCGCGACCGCTATGGCCGCGACCGCCGGGAGCGGGGCCCCCGTGAAGGCGCCGCCGTGGAAGGCGAAGAGAACAGCACCGACGCCGTGGCGACGACCGATACCGGCACGGAAGCCGTGCGCGAGACGGCCGATGCCTCGGCCTACGAAGCCCCCGTGCGCAGCTACTTCACCATGCCCGCGGCACACTCCCCCGCAGACGCCGCCCCCGCCGCCGTGGTGGTGGCTGCACCGGTGGTGGAAGAGGCACCTGCGGCCGCTGCGGTGGTCGATACACCGGCTCCCGTTGAAGCAGCGCCCCGCGCGCCGAGCGCTGTGCCAGCCACTCCGGCACCTCAGGTGGGTGCGGAGCCAGTGAGCCGTGGGCTGCCCAGGGTGCAGCCGTATGCCCTGTCCATCGAAGCCCTCAACCAGGTGGCCCAGGCCAGCGGTCTGGAGTGGGTGAACTCCAACGCCGAGAAGGTCGCCCAGGTTCAGGCCGCGATCGCCGCCGAACCCAAGCCGATCCACGTGCCTCGCGAGCCCAAGCCTCCGGTGGTGCTGGACGAGGGCCCTCTGGTGCTGGTGGAAACGCGCAAGGACTTGCGCGACATGAAGCTGCCGTTCGAGAACTCCTGAGTTGAAGGGCATCCTGGTGCCGCGCGTCATGCGCGGCAGCAGCAGACAAAGAAAAAGCCGGTCGGAACCCGATCGGCTTTTTCTTTGTCGCTTCACCCCGCGCTTTGCCGCCGCCGGGGAACGGTTTCAGTCCAGCAGGGCTGCCTGCTTCCAGGCAGCCTGGGCTGCGGTTTCATCACCACGCTCTTGCGCCAGTTGCGCCAGCCCACGCCATGTGCGGCGCAGCAGGGCGGGGTCGTGCAGGCTGTGGCTCGCCTGATTGAGCATCTGCGCAGCTTTGCCCCAGAGCTGGCGCCGCAGGCAGGCCTGCCCCGCGAGGTATTGCAGAAAACCGTTCTGCGGCCACTGGCGTTGCAATTGCTCCAGGCGCGCCAAGCCCGCTGCGTCGAGGTCTTCCAGTCCAGGCTCCATGGCCAGCACCAACTGGCACTGCTGCGTCCCGTCAAGGGAACCGAAGTCGGGCCACAGGGGTTCGAGCCAGGCGCGCACACGGGCGCTCACCGCCTGGCGATCCTGTTCATCCGAGCCCCGTCTCGTGAGGTGGTTGGCCCGACGCGCGGCCGCCAGCGCCAGCTCTGGCATGGCGCGTTCGTCGGCGTCCAGGCCATGCCAGACCGTTTCCAGCTGAGCCACGTCGTGCGCTTCGCGCAGCGCATCGAGCGCGAGGCCACGCACGATGCTCCGCGAGACTTCGGGCGAGAACGCACGGTGCTTGGCCAGCACGCGCGCGGTCTCGAGGGCCTCTGCGGTCTCGCCACCCAGGCGGGCGATGCGCAGCTTGAGACGCAAGGCCTGGATGCGCCGGGCAGCACCCTGCGGCAACTCGGCCAGACGCGCGCGCGCCGCATCGGCATCCCGGTCCTCGATCGCCCAGCGCGCTGCGCGCAACAGGGCACCTTCGTGGGCTTCGGGTGAGCTTCTGGAAAGCTTGGGATCGAGCGCGGCCTGCAGGTTGTCGTCGCGCCGTTCGCGGTTCTGCAGCGACTGCGCGCTTTCGGCCAGCAACAGATGCGCCAGCAACTGGAGCTGGTCGCGGCGCGGCCAATGGCCGGAGGGCACGCCCTTGAGCTGGTCCACCGCCTGCTGCGCCGCCGACTGTGCACGTACAAAGCGCCCCGCCAGCTGATGGGACAAGGCGTCCATGACCGCGCCCACCACCGAGCGCTCCACCTGCTGGCTGCGCCACCGCTGTGCCTGCGCGGGCAGATCGCGCAACATCGCGAAGGCTCGCAGCGCGGCATAAAGCAGCACAAAGCCGGCGATCAGACAGAAGACGACGAAGTTGAAGGAGACGTCGAATCGATAGGGCGGCCAGAACAGCGTGAGAGTGGCTTCGTTATGGCCGACCAGCATGGCCAGCGCCACGGCCAGGGCTGCCAGGCCGAGCAGCCAGAACACGCTGCGCATGGCGCCGCCGATACGGGCCGCCATCAGCGCCCCCCCGCTGCGGCGGCCAGCGCCGTCAGGGTTTCCTCGGGCCGGGGCAGGTCGCTGTCCACCAGATCCTTGCGCAGCCGGGCCAGGGTGGTTTGCGCCGCCGTCACACGCGGGGAGGCGGTGTCGAAATAGCGTGCGAGCGCGGTCTCGACGGCCGCCAGATCGGCCTGGCTGGCCTGCATGTGGCGGGCCAGCAACCCCAGGCGCGCATTCAGCAGCTTGAGCTTGATGTTCTCGCGCATGAAGAGCGCCTGATCGGGCGCAACCAGCACGGCTTCGGGCCGGTCGATGCGGCTCACGCGCACGAGTTCGCGGCCGTTGCGGGTCACATCGTCCCAGATGCGCGTCCACAGCGCACTCCACCAACCCGATACGCGGCCCCAGCCTTGCGCCCCATCGCTGCTCACTTCTGCGGCATCGCGCGCGGCGGCAGGCGCAGCGGCGGGTTCGGGGGTGGCAGGAGATGCCGGCTTGCGCCCGGCCTTGGTCTTGCCCGGCGGCGGCGCAGGTGGTTGCCCGACCTGGTTGAGCAGGGGCCATTCGTCGACCTGGCGCGCCAGATCGTCCAGTTGCAGCACAAGCGCGGGAATGTCGGTCAGCGCGGAACCCTGGATGCGCTGGATATCGCGTCCGATGGCCCGTTGCACCGGGTTGAGACGCGGCTGCGCAGCGCGGGAAATGCGTTGGTCTGCCGCCTGCAGAGCCGAGATCAGGGGCTGGGTGGTGCCCGTGAGTTGTGCCTGCTGCTGCGCCAGGCGCAACGCGGATTCGAGATCCTGCACCAGGTTGTCGTCGCGCGAGCGCGACAGCGAGAGCATGAGCTCCTCGAGCTGGCTGCGCTGCAGCGTCACCTCGGACAGCCGCAGTTCGGCCACCGCGAGCCGGGCCTGGAGTTCCTGTGTGAGTGCTTCGGCCTGTGCCGCCAGCGTGCGCGCCTCCACGGCCTGCGTCACGGTGTCCTGGCTGCGGCGTGCCAATTCCTGCTGCGTGAAGCCGAGCTTCTGCCAGAGCACGCCGGTGATCACGAGCGCCAGCGCGGCGATCAGCAGGGCCAGCCAGTTCAGGACACCACCGGGTCGGCGTGGTGCCACAGGGGCGACGGGAGGCGCGGCAACCGCGGGCGCCGGCGTCGCGGCAGGAATGGGGTCAGGGATGTCTGCGCTCATGGTCGGCTCCAGCCCGATTCTAGAGCGCGGACCACGTCGGCCAGCGCGGGCCGGGTTTGCACGATCTGCCCGAAGCCGGTATGCGCCGCGGCGTCCCCAATGCGGGGATGTGTCACCAGCGCGGTGGTCTCCGCCCAGACGGGTGCGGGCTGGAGTTTCTGCAGGGGTGTGAGCGCCTCCGAGCTGCTGAAAAGCCAGGCGCTTTGAGGATGGGCGGACGCGTCGATCAGTCGGTGGTCATCGGTGGTGAGCGTTGGTGCGAGCCTTTCGTAAGCCACACAGCCCTGCACCTGCGCCCCGGCGTCGAGGCATTGCCGGATCAGCCAGTCGCGCCCCCTACCGGCTACGCCAGGGGTGGTGGTCGCGCCGTCCTGCGCTGAGGGGCCGCCACGCACGATCAGCACAAGCCGCCCCGGGGCCAGCTGGGACGACACCACCGGCCACAGGTGCTCGGAGTCGAACTGCGTGGCGTCGGCAGGCGGCGCATCGATGCTGGACATGTCCAGGCCCAGCGGCTGGATGGCCTGCCCGATCAGGCTGGCCGTGCCTGGCCCCGGCGCCCAGAAGCGGGTGCGCGGAGGCGAAGCAGGCGCCGCCACCGGCCCGTCAAAGAAATGGCCCACGGCCGCCCCGCTCACGAAAAGGATGGCGTCGGCCTGCATCCAGTGCCTGCGCCAGTGGTTCAAACCCGCCCGATCCGCCTCGGACTCTGGCGGCGCGATCCGGATCAGTGGCAGGGCGTGCGCCGGCCAGCCGTCCGCCCGCAAGGCTTGTACCCAGGCCTGCGCCTCGGGCGCAGGTCGTGTGACGATGAGACGTTCCAGCCGGCGCCTGGTGTCTCGGGATGGAACAGCGGTGTCCACCAGGGGTTCAGGCCTCCGCAGCCGGGCTCGCAGCGCCGGCATCACGCAACGAGCGGGCCACACGTTCGCCCAGCACCTCGGCATCGGCCAGGGTGGTCACGGTCGCCTGTTCGCCCACGCGCACCAGGGAGGAACGGCCTTCCGGGTCGCCCCAGGCGGCGTCGAGCCGCAGCGCGCCGCTGCGGTCCCAGTCGGCGTAGGCAGCCAGGGGCATGGAACAGCTGCCACCCATGGCACGCGAGACCGTGCGCTCGGCGGCCACGCGCAGCCATGTGGGCTGGTGGGCCAGCGGCGCCAGAGCGGCCAAGAGGTCGGACCGATCGGCGCGCACTTCGATGCCCAGCGCACCCTGCCCGGCAGCGGGCAACGAATCCGACGCTTCGAAGATGTGGCGAATGCGCGCTTCGAGCCCCAGGCGCTTGAGCCCTGCGGCCGCCAGCACGATGGCGTGGTACCGGCCTTCGTCCAGCTTGCGCAGCCGTGTATCCAGGTTGCCGCGCAAGGGCTCGATGCGCACGTCGTGTCGCCCCAGCTGGTCCAGGCCAGCACGCAGCAACACCAGGCGACGCAGGCTGGACGTGCCCACGACCGCGTCCGGCGGCAGATCGGCCAGGCCGGCGCAATGGGGCGACACCCAGGCATCGCGCGGATCTTCCCGCTCCATCACGCAGGCCAGGGCAAATCCCGGCGGAAGCTCCATGGGCACATCCTTGAGCGAATGCACCGCGATATCGGCACGTCCGTCCTCGAGCGCGAGTTCGAGCTCTTTCACGAAGAGCCCCTTGCCGCCCACCTTGGACAGGCTGCGGTCCAGAATCTGGTCGCCCAGCGTCGTCATGCCCAGCAATGTGACGCGATGACCCCGGCCTTCGAGCAGGCTCCTGACGTGCTCCGCCTGCCACAGGGCGAGCCGGCTTTCGCGGGTGGCGATGGTGATGGCCAGGGGGGAAGCGGATAGGGACATGGGTCAGGAAGGTGGGCCGGCGGGACGCGCGGCACGGGCAACATTTGGTACCCATCTGGTAACGGAACAGGCGCTTCTGGATGCTAGCATGGCCTGTTTGTCTGAGCGCCTGTCCACTTCCACCACAACACCATCATGACGCGAAAGCCCGCCAGAACCGCCACCGCCCGAAGCACCATGAAGGGCGCCGGCCGGGCGGACAAGGACCAGCCGCTGATCGATGACATCCGCCTGCTCGGACGCATCCTTGGCGACGTGATCCGCGAGCAGGAAGGCCAGGCAGCCTTCGACCTGATCGAGCAGATCCGCCAGCTCTCGGTGGCGTTCCGCCGCCACGCCGACCAGTCGGCCGACAAGGCCCTGAAGAAGCTGCTCAAGGGTCTGAGCGGTGATCAGGCGGTGAGCGTGATCCGCGCCTTCACCTATTTCAGCCACCTGGCCAATCTGGCCGAGGACCGCCACCACATCCGCCGCCGCGCCGTGCACGAGCGCGCCGGCAACCTGCAGGAAGGCAGCCTCGCGCACACGCTGCAGAAGCTGCGCAAGGCGGGCATCGCGCCGGCGGAGGTGGTCCGCACACTCGCGCACAGCCACATCTCGCCCGTGCTCACCGCCCACCCCACCGAGGTGCAGCGCAAGAGCATCCTGGACGCCGAACGGGCCATCGCCCGCCTGCTCGGTGAGCGCGACGAACCGCAGCGCCTGCCGCGCGAGCGCGAAGACATCGAGGCGCAGATCCGCGCCCGCGTCACGCAGCTGTGGCAGACGCGCCTGCTGCGCTTCACCAAGCTCACGGTGGCCGACGAAATCGAGAACGCGCTGAGTTACTACGAGGCGACGTTCCTCACGCAGATCCCGCGCCTGTACCGCGAGCTGGAAGATGGACTTGGCAGCAGCGGAGAGAGCACCGCCATCGAGCCATTTCTGCGCATGGGCCAGTGGATCGGGGGGGACCGCGACGGCAACCCGAACGTGACCGCGCAAACGCTGGAGCTCGCCCTGCACAGCCAGGCCGAGATGGTGCTGCGCCACCACCTCACGCAGCTGCACAACCTGGGTGCCGAGCTGTCGGTCTCGGCCATGCTCAACAACGTGAGTCCTGCCATGCAGGCGTTGGCCGAACGCTCGCCAGACACCAATGCCCACCGCCAGGACGAACCCTACCGCCGCGCACTCACCGGCATGTACGCACGCCTGGCGGCCACGCTCAGGCAACTCACCGGCGGCGAGGCCGCGCGACACGCCGTTGCACCGCAGGACCCCTACCACAGTGCCAGCGAACTGCTGGACGACCTGCGCACCATCGATGCGTCCCTGAAATCCCACCATGGCGCCGCGCTGGCCCGCGCGCGCCTGCATCCGCTCATGCGCGCGGTGCAGGTGTTCGGTTTCCACCTGGCCACCGTTGACCTGCGGCAGAGTTCCGACAAGCACGAGGAGGTGGTTGCCGAGCTGCTCGCGACCGCGCGCATCGAGCCGGCGTACTCCAGCCTGGATGAGGCTGGCAAACGCACCGTGCTGCTGCGCCAGCTCAACGATGCCCGCCCCCTGCGCGTGCCGGGAGCCACCTATTCGGCGCACACACTCGGCGAACTCGCGATCTTCGACGGCGCGCGCACCGGTCGCGAGCGCTTCGGTGAACAGGCCATCCGCCACGCGATCATCAGCCACACGGAAACCGTGAGCGACCTGCTGGAGGTGCTGCTGCTGCAGAAGGAGGCCGGCCTGATGCGTGGCACGCTCGCCGACGACGCGGTGTGCGACCTCATTGTGGTGCCACTGTTCGAAACCATCGAAGACCTGCGCAACGCCGCCCCTATCATGCGCGAGTACATCGCCCTGCCGGGGGTGCGCGCGATGGTCCAGCGCGGCGCGGCCAGTGGCTACAGCGAGCAGGACATCATGCTCGGCTACTCGGACAGCAACAAGGACGGCGGCATCTTCACCAGCAACTGGGAGCTGTACCGCGCCGAGATTGCGCTGGTCGAGCTGTTCGACTCGCTCAACAAGAACACCGACCAACCGATCCAGCTGCGCATGTTCCATGGCCGGGGGGGCACCGTGGGCCGGGGCGGTGGCCCGAGCTACCAGGCCATCCTGGCGCAGCCCCCGGGCACTGTGCGCGGGCAGATACGCCTGACCGAGCAGGGCGAGGTGATCGGCTCCAAGTACGCCAATCCGGAAATCGGCCGGCGCAACCTGGAGACGCTGGTCGCCGCCACACTGGAGGCCACGCTGCTCCAGCCCACGCGAAACGCACCGGCGGCCTTTCTGGCGGCCGCCGACGAAATCTCGCGGCAGAGCATGGCCGCCTACCGTGCGCTGGTGTACGACACCCCGCGCTTTGCCGAGTACTTCTTTGCCGCCACGCCGATCCGCGAGATTGCCGAACTCAACATCGGCTCGCGCCCGGCCTCGCGAAAGGCGACGCAGAAGATCGAAGACCTGCGGGCCATTCCCTGGGGATTCAGCTGGGGCCAGTGCCGCCTCACCCTGCCCGGCTGGTACGGGTTCGGCTCAGCCGTGCACACCTTCCTGCACCGCGACGGCCCCAGGGGCGTGGCCGCGCAGAAGGCGTTGCTGCAGAAGATGGTGAAACAGTGGCCCTTCTTCAGCACCCTGCTCTCCAACATGGACATGGTGCTGGCCAAGAGCGACCTCGCGCTGGCTTCGCGCTATGCCGAGCTCATGCCAGACACCCGCCTGCGCAAGCAGGTGTTCGCCGCGATCGAGGCGGAATGGCAGCGCACCGCAGACGCACTGGCGCTCATCACCGGCGAGAAGCAACGTCTGGTGAACAACGCCGCGCTGCAGCGCTCCATGCGCCACCGCTTCCCCTACATCGACCCGCTGCATCACCTGCAGGTCGAGCTGGTGCGCCGCTACCGCGCCGGCGAACAGCAGGCCGATCGGGACGAACGGGTGCGCCGGGGCATCCACATCTCCATCAACGGCATCGCCGCGGGCCTGCGGAACACGGGCTGAACCCTTGCTCACACAGGGCCTTGGCACCGAACCCTAAAATGGTCGCGTGAACCCCCTGCTCAACGCCGACCTGCACTGCCATTCCGTCGTTTCGGATGGCACGCTCACCCCCGAGGCCCTCGCGCACCGTGCGAAGGGCAACGGCGTGGAGCTCTGGGCACTCACCGACCATGACGAGCTGGGTGGACAGGATCGCGCCATGGCCGCCGCTCGCGATGCCGGCCTGCCTTACCTGACCGGCGTCGAAGTCTCTGTGACCTTTGCCGGCATCACTGTGCACATCGTTGGCCTGGGCATGGACCACCGGCACCCGGAGCTGCAGGACGGTCTGCGCGCCACGCGGGGCGGGCGCGAGCAACGCGCCCGCGAAATGAGCGACGACCTGGCGCGGGTCGGCATCCACGGCGTCTACGAAGGCGCCCTCAAGTACGTGGGCAATCCCGACCTGATCTCGCGCTCGCACTTCGCGCGCTACCTGGTGGAGATCGGTGTGTGCAAGGACACCAGTGAGGTGTTCCGCAAGTACATCACCGAAGGCAAGCCGGGTTACGTGCCGCACCGGTGGGCCACACTGGCCAACGCCGTCGGGTGGATCACCCGCTCGGGGGGCGTGGCGGTCATCGCACACCCGGGCCGCTACAAGCTCACCACCAACGAGGAATTCGCCCTGTTCAGCGAATTCAAGGCGCACGGCGGCCAGGGGGTGGAGGTCATGACCGGTGCGCACGGACAAGCCGACTACGCCAAGTATGCCGGTTTCTGCCAGGAGTTCGGCCTTGCCGCATCGCGCGGCAGCGACTTCCACAGCCCCGAGGAAAGCCACACCGACCTGGGTCAGCTGCCCGACCTTCCTGGCAGCCTCACGCCGGTGTGGGAACTGCTCGAATCGCGCATCCATCAGTGATGGCGGAGCCTGCCCGCCATCCGCACGCACAGGCCGCGCTGGGCATCGCCTGCCTGATCCTTGCCACAGCGTGTTTTGCCGTGCTGGACACCTCCGTCAAATACGTCGGTGCCGTGGTACCGGTGCTCATGGCCGTGTGGTTCCGGTACGTCTTCCACGCGGTGGTCGTCACTGCCGTCATGCTGCCGCTGCGTGGCCGCGGCCTGGTGCGGACCGAACACCCCCGCTTCCAGCTGCTGCGCGGTGCACTGCTGCTGACGGTGAGCTCCCTGTCGTTCGTGGCACTGCAGTACATGCCGGTGGGCGAGTTCACGGCCATCGTCATGATCACGCCGCTGATGGTCACCTTGCTGGCTGCCCTCTTCCTGCGCGAACGCGTCTCCCTGCTGCGCTGGGGGCTGGTGGTCGGCGGGTTCGCGGGTGCCCTGCTGGTGGTGCAACCCGGTGGCGAGGTGGTGGGCTGGGCCAGCCTGCTGCCGCTGACGATGGTGTTGACCTATGCCTGGTTCCAGATCCTGACCAGCAAGATGGCTCGAACGGAAGATCCGATGACGATGCACTTCTACACCGGCTGGGTCGGCGCGCTGGTGTCCAGTCTCGTGCTGCCGGTGGTGTGGAAGACCATCCCCGACGCCGCCACCTTCGCCATCCTGTGCCTGATCGGCTTCATGGGCACGGTAGGCCACTTCCTGCTCATCCTGGCGTTCAAGCGCACGCAGGCGTCCACCCTCACGCCCTACCTCTATGGCCAGATCGCCTTCGCCATGTTCTGCGGCTGGGTGGTGTTCGGCCATGTGCCCGGCCATCTGGAGCTCATTGGCATCGGCATGATCGTGCTGTGCGGGGCCACCGCGAGCTGGCTCACCGCGCGCGACCGACGCCTGCCGGTGGAAGCGCACCCGCCCGAGTAGCCGTTTTCGCGCCCGCTCTCAGGCCCGCTTGCGTGCGGTCGAAGGGCTGTTTCTGGTGCGACGCGCTGGCCGTACGGCCGCTCCGCCACCCGTCCCCACCTCGCCCTGGCGGCCCGCCAGGCTGCGCGCAAGCAATTCGGTGAGATCCACGACGTTCGATGGCGCCGCACTTGCGGGCGCCTCGGCAACGGGTTTCACGGTTTTCGTGTCGCCCGCCTTCACCTTGCGTCGCACCAGCGCCTGCACCGCGTCCACGAACCGGTCTTCGTAGGCCTCCGGGTCCCATGACCGGGTCATCTCACCGATCAGCTGAGTCGCCATCTTCAGCTCCGCCGCCTTCACGCCAGCGGCTGCTTTGCCCGCAGCGGGCAGGCGAAGGCCGTCCACGGGGCGGATTTCGGAGGCCCAGCGGATGGTGTTGAGCACCAGTGCGGGCCCCATGGGGATGAGCGCGGCGAGGTGCTCCCTGGTGTGCAGGATCACGCGCGAAATGCCGATCACGCCCGACTCCAGCATCGCCTCGCGCAGCAGCGCATACACCTTGTCGCCCTTGCCGACGGGCTCCAGGTAATAAGGCTTCTCCAGCAGCAGGAACGGGATTTCCGCAGCCTGCACGAAGGTCTCGATCTCGATCGTCTGTGTGGCTGCAGGGTAGGCGGCCTTGATCTGCGCTTCACTCAAGATCACGTACTCGCCGTCGTCCTGCTGTACGCCCTTGACGATGTCGCTGTTCTTGACGGGCTTTCCCGTGCGCTTGTTGATGCGCTGGTACCCGACCGGGTCCATCGATCGCTTGTCGAGCCAGTCAAAGTCGATGCCGTTGTCCTGCGAAGCCGGATAGAGAGCGACCGGCACGTGCACCAGGCCGAAGCTGATCGCGCCCTTCCAGATCACCCGGGGGCGATCCGGAGCACTCTCGTCCTGCCCAGAGCGCGGCGAACCGGTACGGGATCGGATTGACGCAGTGCTCATGGCCGGAACTCCATCAGTTTCATCCCTGTGGTGAGCGGACGCGCTGAACGGCCGTAGTCCTTCCACGGCCCATTGCCGATCGCCAGGCGCTCCTCGATGTTGCGCACGGTCCAATGGTCGCCAGCCCGCAGCTCGGACAGCTCGTTCCACGCCAATGGCACCGAGACGCCCATGCCCGGGCGCGCCCGGGCCGACCAGGCACTGACGGTGGTTGCACCGCGACCATTGCGCAGGTAGTCCACGAACACCTTGCCCACGCGGTTCTTCGGACCACTCCTGGCCACGAAACGCTGCGGAATGGTGTCGCTCATGTGTTGCACCACCGCTTGCGCAAAGCCCTTGACGGTGTCCCATCCATGCTGGCGGCGCAGCGGCACCACCACATGCAGCCCCTTGCCGCCACTGGTCTTGAGGAAGCTCACCAGGCCGAGCTGGTCGAGCAGCGACCGCGTGAGCTGTGCCGCTTCGCGCACCTGCTGCCAGGCCACGCCTTCTCCTGGGTCCAGGTCGAACACCATGCGGTTGGGTTTGTCGAATCCGCGAGCGAACGCGTTCTGCGTGTGGAACTCCACCACATTCCACTGCGCGGTGGAGAGCAGGCCCCGGCGCGTCGCGATGGCCACCCAGGGGTCGTGCCCGGGGTCCAGCGCGGGGTCCAGCCGCACGACACCGGCCATCTTCGTGGCGACGGGCAGGTGCTTCTGGAAAAACAGCTCGCCGTCGATGCCAGCGGGCGCGCGCATCAGCGCCACTGGACGCTGCCGCAGGTGTTCGATCATCAGTGGCCCCACGGTCTCGTAGTACCGCACCAGGTCGAGCTTGGTTACCCCGGTGCTGGCATCGATGACGCGCTCCGGATGCGTCACGCGGACCGAGGGCGCGGGTGGCCGCCGCGCGGGCACGGGCGGGTTCGCGGGTTTGCGCAGAGGCGCGGGCGAATCGTTCGGCTTGGGCAATTCCACATCCTTCTCCACCGACTCGGCGGGCTTGTCCTCGCGCAGGCCGATGAACACGGCATGGCGGATGTTGCCACTGAGCGTCCAGTCCGCGAACGCCACCTCGGCCACCAGAGACGGCCGCACCCAGTGTGTCTTGCCGGCGATCTTCACCTCGGCGGCAAACGGGCTGGTGCGCCGCTCGATCGCCACGAGCTTGCGGTGCAGGCTCACCAGGGTGCTCGCGTCGAAACCGGTGCCCACCTTGCCCACATGGTGCAGCGAGCCGTCCCGCTCGTGCAAGCCCAGCAACAGGGCGCCGAACCCTGCGCGCGTGCCCTTGCCCTCGGTGAAGCCGCCGATCACAAACTCCTGGCGCTGCCCGCATTTGAGCTTGAGCCAGTCGGTACTGCGCGTGGAGCGGTAGGGAGCGTCCTTGCGCTTGGCGATCACGCCCTCCAGCCCGAGCCGGCAGGCAGACGTCAGCACACTGGCGGCTGACGCTTCGAACACCTCGCTGAAGCGCACCTCATCCGATGGCGTCTCGCGCAGAAGATGCGCCAGCACAGCGCGGCGCGCCACCAGCGGCGCTTCGCGCAGGTCATGGTCGCCAACGTAAGGGAGATCGAAAAGGTAGTACACCACCCGGGACGTGCGCTCGTTTTCCATCGACTGCTGCAGTGCGCCGAAATCCGGCAGGCCGGCCTCGTTGAATACCACGATCTCACCGTCGTACCAGCCGGGTGGTAGATGCATGTTCCGCAAGGCCCGGTGAAGCGGCTGGAGCCGGTGCGTCCAGTCGTGACCGTTGCGGGTGATCAACTGCACGTGATCACCATCGATGCGGGTCAACAGACGGTAACCATCGAATTTGACCTCGTAAAGCCAGTCCTCCTGCCCCCCGGTGGGCGGGGCATCCGCGCGCACCGCCAGTTGCGGGGACAGCACGGCCGGCAGCGTGCTCTTGAGCGCCTGGGGCGGCAAGGCGTCCGGCACCAGCGCGGTCGTTTGCCGCGCGCGGCGTGCCGGCACCGGCATGGCTTTCGAAGCCACGCTGTCAGGCTCAGCCTCGACGACGTCGAGTTCTTCGGACGCGCGGGCATAGCCGTCTCGCTCCTTGATCAGCAGCCACGCCGGCTTTTTTTCGTCGCCCGTCTTCATGCGAACCAGCGCCCAGCGGCCTCGCAGCTTGTGGCCCTGCAGCTCGAATTTGAGGTTGCCCGCGCGCAACCCGCCGTGAGGATCGCCCAGTGGCACCCAGATGCCCTTGTCCCAGACAATGACCTTGCCCGCGCCATATTGTCTCGGCGGAATCGTGCCTTCGAACGAGGCGTAGGCCACGGGATGGTCTTCCACCTCCACTGCCATGCGCTTGTCGCCCGGGTCCAGGCTCGGCCCCTTGGGCACGGCCCAGCTCTTCATCACACCGCCGAGCTCAAGACGCAGGTCGTAGTGCAGGCGGCTGGCCCAGTGCTTCTGCACCACGAAGCCCAGCGCCTTCCGGCCACTCGCCGCCTTTCCCCGAGGCTCCGGCGTGCGCTGGAAATCGCGCCGGGCGTTATAGCGCTGCAGAGGATCGCTGGCGTTGGTGCGGGTCATGGCACCGCAGGGCAAACGACGCTCCTGCGCCAGTCAGCCGTTCTGACGGTACAGCCCTGCGGTTTGCGGCAATTCCTTCCATGCCCCTGTCGAGCGTCCAGGGTGGCTCGGCGGTCACAATGCGGGCATGTCCCAGTTCTTCGAAGTCCATCCCGAGAACCCTCAGTCGCGCCTGCTCAAGCAGGCGGTGCAGTTGCTGGAACGCGGCGGCGTGCTCGCCGTGCCCACCGATTCGAGCTACGCCCTCGTCTGCCATCTGGACGACAAGGCCGCAGCCGATCGCCTCCGGCGCATCCGCCAGGTGGACGACAAGCACCACCTCACCCTGCTCTGCCGAGACCTGAGCGAACTCGCCAGCTACGCCAGGGTGGACAACCGGCAATACCGTCTACTCAAACTCGCCACGCCGGGGCCCTACACCTTCATTCTCGAGGCGAGCAAGGAAGTGCCTCGTCGTGTGAGCCACCCCTCGCGCAAGACCATCGGTCTGCGCGTACCCCAGCACAAGACATTGCGCGCGCTGCTGGACCTGCACGACGCGCCGCTGCTGGCGACCACGCTGATCCTGCCCGATGAGTCCGAACCCCTCAACGACGCGCACGATATCCGCGAGCGGCTCGAACACGAACTTGCCGGCGTGATCGACGCTGGGGCCTGCGCTCTGGAGCCCACCACCGTGGTCGATCTCACCCCCATGGGTACAGGCGGCGAGCCCGAGGTGGTGCGCACCGGCCAGGGCCCATTGGCACCGCTGGGCCTGTGAACCGCCACCCCATGGCGCCTGCACCCAGTCTGGGACAATAGGCATTTGCTCCGCCACGCCGCCCATGGACTTCGCCCAGATCGTTCAAACCGTCACCCTCTACGCCATCCCGGTGCTGTTCGCCATCACACTGCATGAGGCGGCGCACGGGTACGTCGCGCGGCACTACGGCGACAACACGGCCGAGCAGATGGGCCGTATCACGCTGAACCCGATCAGCCACATCGATCCGCTGGGCACGATCGCCATGCCGCTGCTGCTGTATTTCGCCACGTCAGGCGCCTTCCTGTTTGGCTATGCCAAACCGGTGCCGGTGAACTTCGGGCGCCTTCGCAACCCCAAGCGCGACATGATCTGGGTGGCGCTGGCAGGCCCGGGCGCCAACCTGATCCAGGCCATCGCCTGGGCCGTGCTGTTCTATGTGCTGGTCGCCGCCGGTGTGGAGGAACCCTTCTTCCTCAAGATGTGCGAGGCCGGCCTGAAGGTGAACCTCGTCATGTACGCGTTCAACCTTTTCCCGCTGCCGCCGCTGGATGGTGGCCGCATCCTCGTAGGCCTGCTGCCCTGGAAGCAGGCCGCCATGGTCTCCCGTGTCGAGCCCTGGGGTTTCTTCATCGTGATGGCCCTGGTGATCACTGGCGTGGTCGGCACGCTCTGGCTGCTCCCCCTGATGTCGATCACGCAAAGCACCATCCAGCTGCTGCTCACCCCTCTTCGCATGCTCCTGTTCTGATCCCGCCATGAAAACCCAACGCGTCCTCACCGGCATCACCACCTCGGGCACCCCGCACCTGGGCAACTACGTCGGTGCCATCCGACCCACCGTTCGCGCCAGCCGCCTGGCCGAGGTCGAGAGCTTCTACTTCCTCGCCGACTACCACGCGCTCATCAAGGTGGGCGAACCTGCGCGCGTGCAACGCTCCACGCTGGAAATCGCCGCCACCTGGCTGGCCTGCGGCCTCGATCCGGAGAAGGTCACGTTCTACCGCCAGTCCGACATCCCCGAAATCCCTGAGCTCACCTGGCTGCTGACCTGCGTCACCGGCAAAGGCATTCTCAACCGTGCGCACGCCTACAAGGCATCGGTGGACAAGAACAATGCCGCGGGTGAAGACCCCGATGCCGGCGTCACCGCCGGCCTGTTCATGTACCCTGTGCTGATGGCCGCCGACATCCTCATGTTCAACGCCCACCAGGTGCCCGTGGGACGCGACCAGATCCAGCACATCGAGATGGCACGCGACATGGCGTCCAGCTTCAACCACCTCTATGGCGAACATTTCACCCTGCCCGACGCGGTGACCGAAGACCACGTGGCTCTGCTGCCCGGCCTGGATGGCCGCAAGATGAGCAAAAGCTACGACAACACGATTCCACTGTTCGTCCCCCGCGAACAGCTGCGCAAGCTCATCATGGGCATCGTTACCGACTCACGTGCTCCCGGTGAACCCAAAGCCACCGAAGGCTCGGCCCTGTTCCAGCTCTACCAGGCCTTTGCCACTGCCGAGGAAACCACGGCGCTGGCCCGCGCCTATGCCGACGGCATCGCCTGGGGCGATGCCAAGCAGGCGCTGTTCGAGCGCCTGGATCGCGAGATCGCACCCATGCGCGAGGTCTACGAGCAGCTCATCCAGAACCCCGCAGAGATCGAGAAGACCCTCAAGACGGGCGCGGACAAGGCGCGCGCCATCGCCACGCCTTTCACGGCACGCCTGCGCGAAGCCGTGGGTCTGCGGCGGCTCGACAGCGTGGCAACCACCGCCGCTGCCAAAGCGGCCCGGTCCTCCACACCAGCTTTCAAGCAGTACCGCGAAAGCGACGGTCTGTTCTATTTCAAGCTGGTGGAAGCAGGTGGGCAGGTGCTGCTTCAAAGCACCGGCTTTGCGTCCGGTAGAGAAGCGGCTGCCGCCATCGCCCGCCTGCAACGGGAAGGCAAAGACGCGCTGGAAGGCTTGCGAGCGCAGTTGGGGCCACAGGTAGAGCCGGACGCACTGGCCCGCGCGCTCGCCCATTTCAACCCTCAATCAAGGTGACAGCTTGCCTCTTGTCACTGTGTTCGCGCTTTGATACACAATCGGGGTTTGCAGCGTTTCCCCTGAGAGTGTGTCCTTCCGACCCGCACGCCGCTTGCGGTTGGGCCGGTAGACTCAATACCCTTCGGGGTTTGGTACCCAAAGTTAAAAAGAACGATTGCATTGGCTTGCCATTGACTATCGCCAAACCCCTGCATTCTCGATATGCTGTCGTATTGACCTGTTATTACCACGCCCGCCAGACATGAGCATTTTTGTTATTGACGACCACCCGCTGATGCGCGAAGCCGTCGTCATGCTGTTACGACGCCTGCGGGCTTCCACGCAAGTCGTCGAACTCGAGCGCCTGGCGGCAGTAAGCAAAGCGATTGCGGAACACGGAGAACCCGAGCTGGTGTGCCTTGACCTCAAGTTGCCCGACACCAATGGTGTTTCGGGCGTGCGCGAAGTAAGGCAGATGCTCCCCGACACCTCCCTGATCGTTCTGTCAGCCTCTCCATCGTCCGATTACGAAGATCTTGCGCGTGAGGCGGGTGCCGATGCTTACGTGGAAAAGTCTGCCGGTGCAGCCCAGATCGCGAAGGTGTTGCGCGAATTCCTGGCCGATGAGGTGGAAGACGAAAACGCGCCGACCATCCCCGACAAGCTTTCGAAACGCCAGAAGCAACTGCTGGTGATGCTGGACCGGGGACTGAGCAACCGGGACATTGCCGAGCAGCTGCAAATCAGCGAGCACACCGTCAAGGTGCATCTCTGGCGCCTGTTCCGTCGCCTGAACGTCAAGAGCCGTTCGCAGGCTAGCCATCTGGCTCGAACGGCCGGCCTGCTCGACCTCTGAGCCCATCGGTGTGGTTGCCGAATGCCTCGCGGCAACCAACCCTGCGGTCAGAACCCCGAGTTGCTTTCGGACGCCGTCGGGTGGGCCTCCAGCGGCTCGCGCTGTGTGAAGTTCGGCAGCATCACCCGGAACACACTGCCCCGGTTGGCCACCGAGTTCAGCGCCAACTGATAACCCATGAGCGATGTGAGCTTGGACACGATCGTCAAGCCCAGGCCCAGGCTGTCCTCCGTTCCCTGGTGCTGCGACACCCGGAAGAACTCCTGGAAGATGGCTTGCTGGTGCTCGCGGGCAATGCCCACGCCGGTATCCCACACCTCGAACACCAGCATGTCTTCGCGGTGGCGCAGTCCCAGCAACACGCCACCGTGCTGGGTATGGCGCAAGGCATTGGAAACCAGGTTGCCGAGAATGCGGCGCAACACCACCGGATCGGACCAGATGGTGCAGGCGCGTGTGTGCGTGCGCAACCGCAGGGACTTGCCCACCGCCACCGGCTCGAACTGCAGCGACAGGTCGGCAAACAGCTTCCTCACATCCACGTGCTGCAGGCGGACCTTGTAGTTGCCCGCGTCGATACGGGTCAGGTCGAACAGAGAATCGAACAACTCGTTGATGGCACGGGTGGACTGCAAGATGCGCGGTGCAATGTCCCGGGCCATCTCCGGCTCGGTGGCCAACCAGTCCGCGTACAGGCTGAGGGCGTGTACCGGCTGGCGCAGGTCGTGCGCGGCCGAGGCCAGGAAACGGTTCTTGGTCGCCACCGCCCGCAGGGAAGCACGGGTCTGCAGCGTGAGGGAGTCAATCAGCTCCTGATTGGAGAACTGCAATTCGAAGCTGGAGCGGTGAACCTCGTGCAAACGCCGGCCTGCCATCATCAGCAAACCCCAGAACACGAAAAGCAGTGCCATGAGCACCAGGCCGATCTGCACCGCGTCCGGCTTGTGCAGCACCCAGAGGGTGTTCCAGGCCAGCCCGACGAACACCGAGAAGATCAGCGCGTTGGCGTACTGCCGAAACACGGGAAGGTAGGAACTGAAGGCGGTGAGCGTGAGCAGGCCTTGCCCCAGCACCACCAGCCCGCAGACGAACTGGGTGGCCTGGGTGGATTGCTGATAGCTCAGCAACACCGGACCTCCCCACAGCAGCGCCATGACCGTCCACGACCACTGGTAGCGCCGCACGAAATTCATGCGCTGCGGCCCCTCCAGGCTGTCGTGGCGCAGCCGGTAGATGCCGATCAGGCGATAGCGCAGCACCAGCATCACCACCATCAGCACGGTCCAGACCACCAGTGCAATGGTGTTGGTCTGCCCCGCCATGAGGTAGACGAGCACGGGCAGGGACAAGATGGCCGCGAGCAACGACGGGCCCACGTTGTCCATCAAAACGCCAATGAGCTGGGAGTCGACCCAGTGGTCGCGCACCTCGGGCGAGGCGGGCACATGCTGGTAAGTGGCGGGTTGTGTGTCGACGAGCATGGAGGACCGGGTGACGAGCGGTGACGGATTGTCTCACCGGGCCTTCGCCGCGCGCATGCGGCAAAACCCGCTGCGCCGTCTGCTAGAATCTCAGGCTTCGACACGGAGAGGTGGCAGAGTGGTCGAATGTACCTGACTCGAAATCAGGCGTAGGGGCGACCCTACCGTGGGTTCGAATCCCACCCTCTCCGCCAGCTATCGGTCCAAAGACGTCCAAAAGCGTCCAGGACAACCCCCTAAAAGCCCCGTAAACACTAGCGTTACGGGGCTTTTTTGTTTTCCGGCGTCCAGAGACGTCCGTTGACAGCCAGATTTTTTTGGGGGTATGGTTGGGGTACTTTGGCGTCACTTTGGGGGTATCGGCCTCCAACTCCTCTATGGAACCCTAAATGCCCCTAACCGACACTGCAATCAAAAAGCTCAAAGCCAGTGACAAGCCCATGAAGGTCAGCGACGAGCGCGGCCTGTACTTACTAGTCAATCCCTCTGGCTCCAAACTCTGGCGTTGGAAGTTCCGGTTCGACGGCAAAGAAAAGGTCCTTCCCCTGGGACAGTACCCAGACACATCGCTGGCTCAGGCGCGGGAAGCGCGCGAAGATGCTCGTAAGCTGCTGGCCTTGGGCAATGACCCGATGGCTCAGCGCAAAGCCAAAAAAATCGCTCGCCGTCTGGCTATTGAAGACACCTTCGCAGCCATCGCCAAGAAGTGGTGGGAGAGCTGGAAGGCTGCTCGCAGCGACAGCCACACCCTGTATGTCTGGCGTCGCTTGGAGGCGGATATTTTTCCAGCCATCGGTGCGCGTCCCATAACGGAGATCGAGGCGCCGGAACTGGTGGCAATGATGAAGAAGATTGAAGAGCGTGGTGCCCTCGACATTGCTAAACGAGCGCTTCAGACCTGTTCGCAGATCTTCCGTTACGCCATCGCTCACGGGGCAGCCCAACGCAATCCTGCTGTGGATATACGACCCAGCGACGTGCTGGCCTCCCGCAAGAAGGAGAACTATGCACGGGTAGATGCCAAGGAACTACCCCAGTTGCTGCGCAAGATTGAGGTTTACAACGGCAGCACGATCACACGGGTAGCGATCAAACTGATGTCCATGACCTTCGTCCGCACCAAGGAGCTGATCGGCGCCCGATGGACAGAATTCGATCTAGACGCCGCACGCTGGGACATTCCTTCGGCGCGCATGAAGATGAAGACACCGCACATTGTCCCGTTGTCCACACAGGCCGTCACACTGCTCCGCAGCCTTCACACCCTCACGGGGCACAGTGCCCTGCTCTTCCCTGGCGAACGCGATCACGAAAAGCCCATGAGCAACAACACGATCCTAGGTGCCCTGGATCGCATGGGCTACGCTGGCCAAATGACTGGCCACGGATTCAGGGGAATTGCATCCACGCTTCTGCACGAGCAGGGCTGGCCGCATGAACACATCGAACTGCAGCTGGCCCATCAAGAGCGCAACCAGGTGAGCGCATCCTATAACCATGCCCTTTATCTCGTGCCCCGCGCGAAGATGATGCAGGCGTGGGCGGATTTTTTGGATGCGAGTATTGCAGGCAATGTGGTACCACTCCTACGGAAACTTGCGTAGCGCCAAGCGTCTAGATCGATAAAGATTATCGGGCCACCAGCTCCAACCGCGACCGTCACGACCGCAAAAGAGGACCTCTTGTTCCACCAATGACACCCGAAAGAATGCAGCCCTCAGATAACACCCGAGCAATCGCGCATTCAACTGAGCGACTAGTTCAATTAGCGGAAAGAGCGAACGACTATGGCGTTCTGCATGGCCCTCAAACCTCCTGGGAAGATCTGAAAGTATCGATTACTAGCTACGTTCAACAGGGAGGCCGTGCGAGAGACCTAGATGCGGGCGAGATCGGTGGCCGAGCAACCTTTCCGTCTGGGTACGACGGGCATCTCATGGCACCGATTCTTGCGATCGCCTACAGCCTCGAAGGGCTCGAAGCACTGAGACGCGGTGACCTAGATGGGGCCACCGAGTGCGTGGAACGCGGAACACACTGGGTCAGTTCCAATTTCCTGATTGATGCGCCAAGATCCAGATTCAGCGAACGTGGGAGAAAGGCGAGAAATAGTAGGACGGAGCGCTACTCACCTGTAAAAAAAATGGCTGCTCAACTTCTCATCACGGAGATGCCTGCAGGTGGTTGGGCCGACGAGGGCATCGCGATTAATTCTGTTTCGGACACGCTGACAGAGCATCATTCCAGGGAGGTTGAGCGCTGCGGCCTTAAGACCGAAAACCTCCCCCGGCTGATCCGACGTTGGATGAAATCAGCTCCGGAAGATTTTGTCATACCTGTGTGCCGGCCATAGTCACATACCCCAAGGCTCGGCGATAGCCAAGGCACTCGACCGCAATCTCAAGGCTGGGCAGCGCTCATCCGCCGCGCTGATGACGGGCCGCTGCTCGTCGAAAAACCGGTCTCTTCTCTGGCAGCCTGCGCGCAGGCTAGGGGATGGCCGCCGTTATTAGCCGGATCCCCACAGCGCGCATGAATGGGCACGACGCCTATCTGTACCGAAAACTGATCTTCCGGTCGGACGAGAAAGCTCAGCCTGGTACCTCCCAGCAGCCAGAAGTTGCGCTCTCGGTCCTCGACGTTCGCATCATCGAAATGGTGACAGCCGCGGTGCAGAAGATGATGAATATGGAGCCGACCCAGCTTCCCGTCCTCGCCGTTTCTGCCGAAGCGGAGCAGGTCATCGCCCAAGCTATTCAGATGTTCTGCCGATTCGCGGAAAAGCATCTCCCGCCGCGCGACGCAGAAGTCTTCGCCGTTCGACTTGCCGCCAATGTTCGCCGCATTGCGGGCTGCATGCATACGTTCGAGAACTACGCGGGAGCTGTCAGCGCTGATACGATGGCGCGCGCGGTGACCATCGGTGAGTTCGCCGCCGCATGCTGGCTCGAAGTGGTTTTCCCGATCACTCTTCCGCCCCAGGAGATCCTGGATGCTTACCAGCTTGAACTACACCTGCAGCGCCACCAAGGCAAGATAAGCAGGACTTATCTCCGCGACATCGCCCCCAACTTCAATTGGTCGGAGAAACGGATGGAGAGGGCCATTCTGGCTCTGTGCGGGAGCGGGCGTGCCCTCAGTATTCCGCGAATTGAACGGGGGCGCAGCCGCGTGATGATCGAGCTTCAGGGCGCGCACCCAATGCTGCTCGGCAACATCTGACGTGATGCGTGAGCCTCTCTCCGCCAGGAGGAGGCCATTTCTAGTCCCCAGCCACTCTTATGCAAGTCCTTCCGCACCACATGGAGATCAGCGCAGCCAAGTACGTTGATCGCACCCTGAACTCCGTCTCGCCACATGACAAGCCTACGCAGCGCATGCGCTACGAAACACCTGACATTTCCCTGCTCATCAGGCTGGATCGATTTGTCAGAGTCGCAACGACGACTCCATTGCCGCCTTTCGTCGTGCAGGTAGAGCAAGACCGCCACAAGCGTTACCGCCTGAAAGCCCGCATCTCGCCGGACGGCGTAGAACTTGCATCGTTCTTCGATGACTTACGGCGAACGGATCAAGCTTACTCATCATTCCTGAAGTACGCGCCACATTTGGAGCACTTCTTCGAGGTCTATCTCGATCACCCGATGGGATCCAATTCAATGCAATCGCCTGATAGGCTTTTCGACCGCTGGCGACTTTGGGCAGAGATCTACAACGATCTCTGCACACGCGTGCACCAGGATCAGGCGCTCCGAAGACTCCTTCAGATTCCCGCTTCATCCGGGAGCAGTTCCCAGATCAGGCGCCAATCGCCTGTTTCACCGCAACGGCCAAGCCTGACGTCATCGAGGATTTGTGCGATCACTTCCAGGAAAGCCTGCAGATCAAGCTGAGGACTTTCCTCGGTGGCCACGAGCGCACCAATTTGTCCTATGCGGTGGTGCATACCTCGGGAGGGGAGAAGCCTCAGCGCATCGTCGAGCTGTTGCGCGATGGCCTGCGCGATCAAGACGCGGCCGTCGTGTTCTGCGCGACTCGAAAGAGTGCCGAGACGATCGCTCAGATCGTTTTGCAGCACGGTATCCGAAGTGGCTGCTATCACGGTGGTCTCAAGGCTGAAGTGCGCAAGGAGACCCAACGCCAGTTCCTCGACGGTGAGCTACAGGTGATCGCGGCCACAAACGCCTTTGGCATGGGGGTGGATAAACCAAATGTGCGCCTGGTCATCCACGCGGAGATCCCCGGCTCCCTGGAGAACTATCTACAGGAGGCTGGTAGGGCGGGGCGCGACGGGGAGGAGGCCCGATGCGTCCTGCTCTTCGATCCCCAGGATGTGGAAACCCAGTTCCGCCTGTCCTCGACTTCCCAACTGTCGCAACGGGATTTCATGGGGCTGCTGCGTGGTTTGCGGGATCAGGCCAAGAAACTGGGCAAAGACGAGATCGTCGTCTCAGCCAAGGAACTCCTTGCGCGAAGCAGCGGCACCAACATCGATGTCGATGCGCCGGACGCCTCTACCAAGGTGACTACCGCCATCGCATGGCTGGAGCGGCATGGCTTTCTCAAGCGCGATGAGAACGCGACCAGGGTGTTTCCCGCCAGCCTCCGGGTTGCCTCATTGCAGGAGGCCAAGGACCGGATCAGCAAGGCCGACCTTTCCGCGAATAACCAGCAAAAATTCCTCGCCGTTGCTACGGCCCTGTTTCGTTCCGAGACGCCGGAGGGCCTGAGCACCGATGAACTCATGCTTGATGCCGGCATTCGGCCGGACGAATGTTTTCGCATCGTCCACCAGTTGGCCAAGCTGGGGATCCTCGTCAACGACCTCGGGTTGACGGTGCGCCTGATGCGCGGTGTCCGAGGGGCTTCCGCGCCCCGTCTGGAATTCCTGTGCACCATGGAAAAGGAGCTTCTGGAACTCATGGCGGAGCACGCACCCGACGCCGACCAGGACGAAGCGCATCAGCACCTGAATCTGCGCGCGGTCTGCACGGAGCTGCGAAGCCGGCTTAAGTTGGACGACGAGAAAGCGCAGTTGGACCCCACGCAGGTGCGGGCTTGCCTGCGATCGATGGCCGACGGATTCGGCTCCGGAAATGACAAGCGCAGCATGATCCAGCTGCAGTCGCTGGGTGACGATATCCGTCCTCAAGCGAGGACTCAATCGACCATACATATGCCGGACGACAGGGGAACCACGCAGGTTTGGTGTCCCATAGGCCCCGGAATTTTGTCCAGCAGGCGCGCAGTTCGCGTAGTTCTTGCTGTGAAACCTGGTCTGGTGAGTCGAGGATAGGTGACCTCTTTTGCGATGCGAAGAGTCGAAGGTGGTAGGCCGTCAAATCATGACCTGCTGAGAAAAGATGATTGAGCGATCTGTTCAGTTTCCGAAGGTTTTCAAAGCCGGTTGTGCTCCAATTGTGACGGGGAAGCCTTGCACGGTATTGACCAAGTGAACCATCGAGCGGCCTAAGCGGTCGAGCTTCCACACGAGGAGCGTATCGCCTTCGCGCAAATAGGCTAGCGCCGCATCCAGACCTTGCCGCTCTGTTTTCGCGCCGCTGATGATGTCCTCAAATACCCGCTCGCAGCCCGCCTTGCGCAGCGCGTCTTTCTGTAAATCGACGTGCTGATTCTCCGTGGATACCCGCGCATAGCCGATCAGTGCCATTGCCGCCCCTTTTGTCCGCATTTCCGTCCGCCTATCTTAATGTCCGACAACCCATTAAACAAGCATGTTGCCGGACAATGTCCGGCTTGACCGGCTAATGATCGTTTTACGGACAGGGCGGCGCATTGGAACAGCGAACCGACTTAAGCCGGAACCCCAGATTTTTCCGGCCAGTGGCTAACGGTCGTGTCGCCGCCACCATCTGACGGCTGGCGTCAGCCGAAAAGCTCGCTATGCGAGCCAAGCCGCGCCAGTCGCAGAGTGTCGGAATCGGACTTGCGGTAAATCAGCAGCAGGTCGGGCTTGATGTGGCACTCGCGGTAGCCCGCCCAATCGCCGGAAAGATCATGGTCGCGGTGGCGCGCGTCCAACGGCTGATCGGTCGCCAGCGCGAGCAGCACCGGCTTGAGCGCGTCATCGAGCGTGGCACGGTGCTGTCCCTTGGCCTCGCGCTTGAAATCGCGCTTGAACGCGGACGAACGATCAATCGTCCGCATGCAGGTCTGCCATTAGGTTGTCCACGCTGGCGAACTTCTTGCCCTTGCCCGCTTCCAGTTCGGCAATCGCCTTTTTGGTCGTGGCGTTGGGCACCTTCACGTCAAAAGGCAAGCGGTGCTCATCGGCGATGCGCAGCATCAACAGGCGGATGGCGTCGGAAATCGACAAGCCCATTGCTTCGAGTGCGCTGGCGGCGCGTTCCTTGGTGTTGGTGTCGATGCGGGCGCGGACGTAGGTGTCGGCTGTAGTGCTCATGGCAATTCTCCGGGAATGGTTTAAACACCCATATTGTAGTCACAATGCGACCACATAACAAGGCCGCATCGTGCAGGGGAGTTCTGAGCAATTCCGGTTCTTCGCGGCGCTTCGTGTATAGGACTGCTGACGCGGCCCGTTCAGAAGTCGGCTGCACACCGGGCGGCCAGCCCCGTGAACTGGTGCAGTCGTCTTCTGAAAATGACATAAACCATCAAAAAGATGCGGCCCTGCCATTGTCTGCAAAACGACCGTTTTCTGAACACGATGAAACACCAACAAACCCCGCCAGCAGGCGCTCCAGCCGATCCCGCAGCCGTGGGGCGTTGATGATCCAGCCACGCCGCACAACCTCGGCGGACGGCACTTGCTGCTCTGGATGGTCGGCAAAGTAGGCTGTGGCCGCATCCGACAGTCGCTTGCCTGCCTCTGGATACCTGCCGTCCACGATCATCCCGGCCAAACGGCAAACGTTGGTTCTTCCCGTGGCAGTGGGGCACGCTTTTCTCTGGCGGGCGGTTTGCCTATGCCTTTTGGTGGTCGGTTCCGCTTGCGGTCATCGGCGGCTATCTGGCCGTCTATGCCCAACTCAAACTGCAAGGGCGCAGCGAACGCCAAGAGGCTGAACAAGCCGCCGCAGCGAACGCGAAAACGCCCGAAGAACAAGCCATCGAACGGGCCGAATACCTGGCTGCACGCCGGGCCGGTTTCACTGGCCTGGAAATTGGCACCAGTACGGGCGAACTGCTGGAACGTCGGGGCCACAAAGGCGGCCTGCCCAGCGGCACGCCGGTTGTGCTCTCACCCGAGGATTGCGCGAAAAACATCATCGCGTTCGGCGGCATCGGCAGCGGCAAGACAAGCCGCTTTATCAACCCGCTGATGCTGCAACTGATGGAGCAGAACGCGGGCGCTCTGGTGCTCGACATCAAGACGGACTTTCAGCGCGAAGTGGCCGCCATCACGGCCCATGTCGGGCGCGATTACAAGCTGGTCGGCGATGGCGGAATGACCCTCAACCTGCTGCGCGGAACCACGCCGGAACTCGCCGCCTCGTTCTTGAAAAGCTGCTTTCTGGCTCAGGGCACGGGCGACAGCCAAATTTGGGCCGATCTGGCGACTGAGCACTGCCGCAACTGCCTCACGTTAATCAAGCTCGCGGGTGGCGATTACTCGCTGGCTGGCCTGTATGAGATTGCCGTTGACGCCAAAGCGCGGAAGGCGCTGATCGATCAGGCCGAAGCGGCATTTGATGCAATGAGCGAGCGTGACCGGCGTCTGCAATTGGCAGTCTCGCGGTACTTCACGACATGGGACGGGTACGACGAACGCCAGAAGAGCAGCGTCATGGTGAACGTCAATTCGGTGCTCTCGCCGTTCAGCCACCCTGATCTGGTCGATGCGTTCAGCACGGGCAGCGAACAGGGCGAAGCCGACCTGACCGAACTCATCAACGATGGTGCGGTGTTCCTCGTGAATCTGCCGCAGACCAAGTTCGGCAAGGAAGGGGCGCGTTACGCCTACCTGCTTATCAAGCTGCGCTTCTTCAACATGATGCGCGAGCGCCGCACCCGTGATGACTGGAACCAGACCCGGCCCGTGGCCTTCGTCTGCGACGAATACCAGTCCATCGTGGATAGCGTTTCCGACAGCGATTTCTGGGACAAGTCGCGCTCATCCAAGACCATCGGCATCGTGTCCATGCAGGGCGTCGCTTCGCTGACTCAGGCGCTCAACGGCAACCACAAAGCCGCCGAAGCCATCCTGCAAAACTTCCGGCAGCGGGTGGTGTTCCGCACCGAGGACGAGGCCACATTGCGGCACGTCCAGCACCTGCTCGGCCAGATCGACGTGGTACTGACCAGCACAGGCGACAGCTACAGCGAATCGCAAAGCTGGACGGGCCTCGGCATGGGTGGCCGTCAAGGCACCTACTCGCAATCGACCAGTGAAAGCGAAAACGCCTCCATGACGAGACAAGACTTGTTCAGCGCAAACGACATGCGGGCGCTCGATGCGAACCATTGCCTGCTGATCGGCAACATCGGGGATCGGGCAGCTGACGAAGTGCTGCAAGTCGCCCCGCTCTACATCAACTAAGGGGCAAGTCATGGCTTGGCACAAATACGCAACACAGCACGCGCCCGAGTGGCTTTCCGTCCGCATGACGGGCCTGCGGGAATCCATCGAACACATCGGCTTCTTCGCCGCTTCTGGGCTGATTGCCGGGCTGCTCTATGGCTCTGTTCTCGGCTGGATCAAGTACGACGATCTGAACGCTGATCGGATTTTCCGGGCACGGATGGCAGAACAGGCCGAGATCAACAAGCAAGCCGAAAACCGCATGTGCAGGGAAATGCCGGGGCACTTCATGTGCGGCGACAACGAGCGGCGGATTTGCACAGGAAACGTAGAGATAGTCGGTGCGAAAGTCATGCCCCCATTTGGAAAGGCAGTGCGCTTCGTCGAACACCCATGCGGCGATTTCGCGCATGCGGATCGCCTCGACAAAGGTTCGGCTTCGGAACTGCTCCGGCGAGACCAGAACGATGCCGATATCGCCGAGGCGGATTCGGTCCAAGACATCTCGCCGTTCCAGCGGGGTGAGCATTCCGTTGACCGTGGCTGCACACTGGACGTCAGCCTTCATCAGGTTCTCCACCTGATCGCGCATCAGCGACTGCAGCGGGGAAATAACCACGGTCAACCGGCCCGAGCGGCGATAGTGGACGAGCGCCGGGAGTTGATAGCAGATGGACTTGCCACCGCCAGTGGGCAGGACCGCCAGCAGACTCTCGCGCGCCAGGCCGGCGCTGACGATCGCCCGTTGCAGGGAAGTGCCGTCGGGCGCCGCCGGATGTGCCCGGAAGCTCGGCTTGCCGAACAGCGCCAACAGCAGCGATTCGGGATGGTGATTCTGGCGACAGTACGAGCAGCTGGGCTGACCACAGTTAATCTCTCGCAGCTCAGCGATCAACTCCCGGACTGCAGGCAGTTCGTGGAAGACCCAGTGAGGGAGGATCGAGTTGCCACCAGCGATTCGGATCCAGCCAAGCGCAAACGCGACCGGCCACGGATCGTGACCATCGGAGCTCCCGGCGACAGCGTCCGCCAGTTCGCTCAACCGTGTGATGCAGCAACGCTCGACGAAACGGCCCGCGATGAGTCGTCCCGCCTCCTCGCCGCTCGGGGAAGTCTCCTCGCGGACTTGCAACAGCAACGTGGACATGGCCTCGTCGTCGCGCAAGAGGAAGTGCAGCAGGGCCAACCACCATGGCTCCTGATCAGCCGTCTCCAGCAGCGCTTCGACAGCCTCTTCGAAGACGTTGAGCGCCACCCGCGCATCCTTGGTCGGGTTGTTGCGCTCATCGGTGAGCAACTTGTAACCCTTGACCAGGCGGTGGTACGGATTGTTAGGAAATGCGAGGGCCGACAACTCCAAGGTGTCAACCACGGGCCAGCTCAGACATTCGAGTTGCGGGAGCTGAGTGCGCAGCAGCGAAAGATCGTGGCGCTTGAGATTGTGACCCAGCAACACCCCACCCTCATGAGCGAAAGCATTCAGGGCGATTGCGACCGCGGAGGTCGTGGCTGCGGAGCAGGGGCTGTTGAACGTGGCGTCTCTGTCCGAGCGAACGGCGCCGATGGCGAAGATCTGATCACCCTTCCCGGGATGGGATTCGACGTCGACGGAAACAAGGCGACCTTCAGCGGCAATGCGCCTGGCACGTGCGCGCAGGGAATCGACAACAAGTGTTTCCAACTGAGACGGGCGGACAGCTCGAAAATGAGGGTTCTTCGCTTGTAACAGAAGGTGATGTGTTGCCGCAATAGGGTTCAAACTTCTGCAGCTTCGCGACGCGCAAAAACTAACGGTTCCTGCAGATGGCTTGATCTGCATTTCCCTGATCGGGGAGTGAGTCATGCAATGTTTGGGCGCAGCCGAAAAAGGTAAGTCCATCACGGCTTCCTCGCTGTCGAGTTGACGTCGCAAACTCTGCTGTTGTACAGTTCGCCCAAGGGCTTGGAGACGCCCTGCTGGATCGTCGGCGCCGCCAACGCCGAAAGCAAGCTCTCCCGCGCGGAATCCGAGCGACATTTCTTCATGACACGTGCCCACCAGGGCCATTCAAGTTCCCGCTGGCGGCCTCGGGGAAGTTGTGTGGCATTGCTGTGGAGCTAACTTGTCTAATAGAAACTTGTCCGCCGAGCCCCGACTTGGCTATCTTCTTCTTCGTGAAAATCATGCCGTGCCTTTGCGTGGCATATCGCCTCTTGAGATCAAGGCGGGCGCAAAGCACCATATCCCCAACCCTGAAATTGATCGCCTGAAGCATCGGCGGTTGCTCGATGCCATTGTTGACCGTCTGGGGTTCAACGGCGATTTCGGAACCTTCACAAACCACGGGTGGCCGGAGTTCCAGAAGTTCCTGCTGGAGAACGGCTGCAAAGGGCGAGCCGGGCTTTTTCCGGTGGACCATGGCGGTTGCATCGACCTTCATTTCACAGCGCTCAATGGGCCCACGCCCGAACAGCTCGCTGATCGCATCTTCGTTGGCAGCATTCCTACCGAACCAGTTTTTCTTGGATATGGGGTCGACTGGTCCGCATGGGACGAAGGTAATGGCCATGAAGTGCCAGCACGGGCTGCAGCGTGGATCCCTGGCGATCGACAATCCGCCGAGAGCCGTGCGAAGTTGCTTTTTGCCAGCAGACATGCCCTGATAGGGCAGTGGGGGTTCCTCGATGACAAACTGTTCAGGAAGCCACTGGAGACTGTCGTCGCCAAGACCTACTGGGTCAAGGGTTCAGACCCAGCTGATCGAAAGCAGAACGCCGACGACTTGCTGGATACCGTCAAAGCGTTCAGGGCCGTGTTCGACAGCCGTCCCGAAGGGTGGGTCGATATCCTCCGGTACAACGAGCGGCTCGTCGTTCTGAAGGCGCACACAGGCGAATGGGACCTTCTTTGGAGGAGCTATCGCGACAATGAGCCGCCGGAGGCGATAGCCTTTGGTCAATCCCTGCACATGAGTGTGGAGGATCTACCGCTGAGTTTGATGGACAAGAGCGATCGACGACGCCTCGTCCATTTCCGGCAGGAGGCGTGGGCAGAAAGGGATGCCCACGGAGCAGAACAGGCCTTCTACGAGCGAGGGGGCAGCATTGTCGATAGACGTATGAGCAGCGACGCTGACGTGCTGCTTGCCTGGGCGCAGGAGCAAGGCATCGTGGCAAAGCCGGTCCGAGCTCATTTGGCAGACGTCCCGCCGCCAGGCTTCAAGGCGATCACCGTCAACGGCCGTAGGCTTGCGGTCAGCTCGATTGTGACCGTGGGCGAGTTCAGAAGGATGCTTTTGGAATCTGGATATGGGCAGAGACGCGTTTCGCGCAGTGAAGACTGGGAGCGTGCCAATGGCTCGGCCGGAAGCCAAGAATTCGTTGGCGCAACGTGGCCCGATGCGCAGGCATTCTGCGCGTGGATGGAGCGACAGCTTCGCGTCGCCGTGAGGCTGCCGACGCGGGAGGAACTCCGGGCGCTGCGTCCGGCGTACTCGCAGCACTACGAACGGCTCGCTGAGATCGACTTTCCCTGGGAGCATTTTCCACCCAGGCCTATCCATAACGCGGATGGCGATGATGCGGTGGTACAGGCGCCATCTGCTGTATGTTGGTCGGAGGCTCGATTCCACTCCCCTGAAGCCACGAAGCCGGCGCTCCCGGAAGAAAGTGGAGTTGCATCGACATCCCTTAAACGGTGGATTGAGGACTTCCCGCCCCATGCTTCCTGGGTGAGCCCTTTGCCAGTCCAGACGCACCATGATTTGGACTTCATCGATGCCTGGGATGCGTATGAATGGTGCCAGGAGAGGGGTTGGGTCAGCGGGAGGTTCTGGGAGGGGCCTATTGGCTCAACGTCCTGGGGCGCCTACAAAAACGTAAAGATCACCTTCCGGGTCGTCCTGGATATCGGGGGGTGATGCCATGCACCCCATACATGGAAGCGCGTGTCTCGGCGCCAATGGAAAGGCGCGTAAGTGTTTTCCCAATCAACCCAGTGCAGATCTCGGAGCTCGGGGTGTCCTAGCACGCCACAGGAAGATGGTCGTCCCTTATGCCTGTAGAGATTGCGGGTCATGGCACCTTACGCCCGCGGAACGATACACACCCAATCACTTTTGCGCCTGCTGCAACAAGCAGGCGTACGAGACAGAGGACTTCGCGCGACTGCGCGCAGAGTTGCGAGAGAACGAAGGATCTGCGCCACTACGGGTTTACGAATGCCCCTATGGAGATGGCTGGCACATGACCAGTAGACGCTGAATTCAACGGCGATGGAGCTGCGGGGACGCTTCCCCGCAGTTTTGTCTTCTTCGGCCACGCCGGCGCTATCCGAATGCAGGCGCAGCGACGGCTGCGAGGCAGGCAGCCTAGCAAACACATCGATGAAGAAGGCTAAGTACAGCCAACGCTGCCAAGTCGAGACGTGCATGAAATCACTGGGTTGGGCTGCTCGACCAAGAACAGCCGGTTGAACCGGTCCAGCAGGCATTGCATTGACATCGCCGATTTCAAGAATCGAAAAAACGTCAATGCTTCAATGCCCTGTAGTTCAACATTTGAACGGCGTTCTCCGATTCTAGCAGTGCGAACCGTCGCCCATGCACGCAAGCGCGCAAGCGCGCAAGCGCGCATCGTAAAAATCTGGTGTCCCGATATTTTCCACCCGTCGGGACCGGCGGACATCGGCGAATTCTAGGCTTTGCTGATGTCAATTGATTGACTTTTTCATGAGTATTTAGTCAGAAGTCCTTATTTGCTCGTCTTGTAGCACTTCTCTGGCGCGGCGCACCGGCCGGCAACGAGTGGCCGGCAGCTTGCTCATCGGCGAGGCATGGCGACCTTCTGCGCAGTCCGCTGGCTTAGTGCGCTCGGATCAATCAACACTCGTTCGATGGGAAGAATTACCGAGCTAAGGCAGTTCCAAATTCAAGCTCCACGCAAGAGCCTCAATGACGTGAGAATAAAGAAATTGTCACCTCACTGCCAGCAATGCAACAGATTGGGATTTTTAGAATTTCTCGCCCCTTTTAGAGAATTCAAAAAATTACCTTCATGTTCAATTATTTGCGGCGAATGGCATGTGCCGAATCGCCAGAGTTCTCTGCGCTCGCAGGAACACGCAGTGCACTTCTTCCACTCCCCTCATTCGTGCCTTACCTGCGATCTGAGAGCCGTAGCCGGGTCTGTAAATGGAGTCGCGTATGACGGCTCGTCTTCCCGCCGTTCGGGGAACGATCATCAATCTGTGTTCGGCCCTTTGGCTTCTTGCGGCTCTGAACCAGCCGTTTTGGTCTGCGCTGTGGGATTCCGTTGGCGGCTGGCAGGCCTCGCGCGCTGGATTCCTCGTCACCTTGCCGTTGTTCGCACTTGTCTGGGTCTGGACAGTTCTCGAACTGCTGACGTGGGGTCGAGCTGCCAAGCCGGTTCTTGGCATCGTGCTGGTTCTGTCCGCCGCGGTGGCCTTTTTCATGCACCGCTACGGTATCTCGTTCGACCGAGGTATGTTCACAAACGTCATGGAAACCGACCCTGCTGAGGCTCGCGAACTCATTAGCGGCAGCATGGTTTTATGGATCCTCGGGCTTGGTGTCGCGCCGGCCATGGTGATCGCTATGTGGCCGCGCGCGCAGCAAAGCATAGTCGGTACGTTGACCGAAAAGTTGCTCACGCTCTCAGGCCTGATGCTTGTGGCCGGTGCGATCCTGGTCCTCCAGAGTGGTGCCTACATCTCTCTGTTTCGCAGCCATCGGGATTTGCGTCTGCAGCTCGTGCCGACGAACTACCTCTCCGCAGCGCACAGTTACGCGAAGGTCAAACTAAAGCCAAAACGAGAAATCGAGCAGATTTCGCTCGGAGCAACTCGAGTTGCAAGCGATCCATCGAGTCAGCACCCGATGGTGCTGGTGTTGGTTGTCGGAGAGACCATGCGTGCAGCTAACCTGTCCGTGAACGGCTACGAACGCGAGACGACCCCGCTGCTCGCGGCCCGCCAGAATCTTGTCAACTTTGGACGTACCGAATCGTGCGGTACAGCTACAGCTGTGTCGCTCCCTTGTATGTTCCTAGATGTGGGAAGAGGAGGCTACGAGGACGGCATGGCCTTCCGGCGCGAGAGCCTCTTGGATGTGCTACAGCGCGCCGGCATGGACGTCTGGTGGTTGAGCAACAACTCCGGGTGCAAGGGAGTGTGCGATCGCGTGCAAGTTGTGGACGTACCAGCAACCTTGCCGGGGGATGCGTGTGGACCGGGTGGGTGCCAGGACGACGTCCTCGTTAGTGCCCTGCAGGAGCGATTGGACAACGTTCAACGCGACACCGTGGTGGTGGTGCACATGAAAGGTCAGCATGGGCCGTCCTACTACCTGCGCTATCCACCTGCGTTTGAACGCTATCGCCCCGCCTGCCAGGACAACGCCCTTGACCGGTGCGGCCCTGAGCAGGTGGTCAATGCATACGACAACGCCGTTTCGTACTCCGACTACATCTTGGACAGGATCATCATGGCATTGCAAAGTCAGGCTGATCGGATCGACTCGTCGATGATTTTCGTTTCTGACCACGGCGAGTCGCTGGGTGAGAAGGGCGTATTTCTGCACGGTATGCCGTACAGCTTCGCGCCCACGGTCCAGAAGCAGGTCCCCTTCATGGCATGGCTGCCAAAGGCCACCCAGGACCGACTGGGGATCGACGCAAACTGTCTGGTTTCGCGTAGGGACCAGCTGTCGCACGACAACCTTTATCACTCAATCCTTGGACTGACCTCGACGCAGGCGTCAACCTACCGTAACGACCGTGACGTCTTCTCATCCTGCCGCACCGGCCCAGTCGTTGGAGGAAATCCAAAAAGAGAGAGGCAATGACCCAACCACTGGGCAATGCTCAGCGGCTATCGTCTACATTCGCCCACGGCAATCGTTGAAGCATCGCAGCTTGTTACCCGAAGCGGCCTTAAGTGTTGGCGGGACGCGCTGACAGGACACTGGTCGAGCGCACCTAAGATCAGGTCGATGAGATCCACGCCGCGTTCAGATATCTCGAGCGCGCGCATTTGCGTGGACAAGCGTCATGTTCGCGCACATGTGCGAATGCAGCTCTGAGGCGTCAAGGGCAGCGCCTCCGGAGACTGTGGGCCACGAGTTGAGTATCGCGCCATCGAAGACCATAGGTTGTTGGCCGACCTGCCCGCAGATATTGATACCACGATACCGAGAGGCCCCTAAAGCTCTTGCTCCGAGACGCAAATCTCAGCGTCACCACCTGGAAACTCGGTCGAAATTGCGCCGTCGTGCCTAGAGGCCTGGCCGATGAGATCTTGAGCGTTACCACAATCTGGCACCGCGCGCGCCAACGCTGCTATTGGTACTCCGACTAGTCCTGAAGGCACCTTGCTCAGTGCAGTAGCCGGTGCTGTGCCCGCTGCTCTGGCAGGTGCGGCTCCCGGCCCGCCAAGATAACAAAAGCGTCATCGCCATGACGGTTGCCAAGCGAATTGGCTTTCTATACTTGCCTGTAAGAGACCAGATCAGAACACCACCAGAGATCGTCCGCCCATGACTACCGACCTTTGCGGCCCTCTTGAGGATCCGGAGGCGTTGACGATCGCTCGTTAACTTTGGATAAATGGTGGCTCGGCCACCTCTGAGTCCTGCTGGTTCACAGAAAGGAGCTACCAATGAGCTTGTGGAAGACCCTGCTTGGAGGTCACCATGGCAGCCGTCACGGAAGTTACGGCCATGGCGCGCCATCGCGCGACAGCAACCGCCCCGTGAGCGAACCTGCCGTAGCCGGAGTCGCGTGCCCGGCGTGTCGCGAAGCCAACGCAAACGGCGCGCGATTCTGTCAAAACTGCGGTACGTCGCTGCGTCCCAAAGCGTGCGTGCAGTGTGGAGCGACTATGGTCATGAACGCGAAGTTCTGCGGGCAGTGCGGAACTCAAGCACCTTAACGCCGCGGCCAGGGAAACGCGGCGATGGTTCGCCGCGGTGGCAGTTTTTTCCCATTTCTCCGGCGGCCCCTGAGCCTGCCCGATATCTCCAACATGACCAAATCGCTTCAGCAGATCCATACGCAATTGCCACGTTGGGCCGATCAATGGCTGGATACCATTGTCATTCTCACTCAGATCGCAGCTGTGACGCTCGTTGCTTGGCTGCTCATGCGTTTGGTCAGGCATTTGACCAAACGCATGGCTGCCAAGTATGGACTCCCCCCTCTAGTTGTCCTGCTGCCGCGGCGCGCCATCAACATCGCCATTGGCGCAGGCGCCTTTTTCTTGTCGCTGCAACGCCTCGGCGTGTCAGGCCCAGTGCTTTGGACAGCCTTTACCGGCTTCGTCACCGTGGGGGCTGTAGCCTTCTTTGCGGCTTGGAGCGTCTTATCCAACCTCTTCTGCACGCTGCTTATTTTCGTAACTGGTGCGTTTCGCCATGGCGACATAGTCGAACTTCTAGAATCAGGCGACAAACCCGGCTACAAAGGCCACGTCGTCGACATCAACCTCGTCTACACGACACTGCAGGACGCCACCCCAGATAGCGGAGGGGCCCTGCTTCAGATACCCAATAGCCTCTTCTTCCAGCGCGCCCTCAGGCGTTGGCGGTAAGCCGTTGGCTCGCAGTCCTTGCTAGTTGCGATGAAGGTAATTTCGCCACTCCGTGGTCAGTAGGGAAAGTCTGCACAACACCTGCAGGCGCGGGAGTTGTCATGCGCGATTTCAGATGACGGCAGCATTGGTCTGCCATAGGTGGGTTGCTGGACGATTTCGCCGCGACGGGCGACCTTGTAGCAGCATGCAGAGGCACTATCCATAGACAGCGCAAACAGCATGTGTAGCTGCGCCGTGTTCTTGAGCAGCCCGCGATAGCGCACCTTCACGTGCCCGAACCGGCGCCTCAGTGCCGGGAACAGGGTTCGACCTTGGACCGGATGCGCGCCTTGACCTGCTCCGCTTGTCCTTGGGCGTGGTTGGCCGCTGTACACACCAAGCTGTGCACAAAACCCGAGTTCGCGTCGACCCCAATGTGCCCTTCATCCTGACGTACCACTGGTCGCCCTTATTTGTCTGGTGCATCTCGGGATAACGGTCGCCACGGTTGTTCTTGGCCGACCTCGGCGCTTCGATCAGCGTAGCATCGACCATGGTGCCGCTTTTGAGCTGGAGTCCGCTGGTCATCAGCGTGGCAATGCCGGTGGCCAGGATCTACAAACTCAGGTTTGGGGCTTCGAGCAGGTTACGGAACCGAAGAATGGTGCTCTCGTCGGGCAAGCTGTCTTCGCCCGCATCCGTACCCAAGAACTCCTGGAACAGCGCCATGTCATACCTCGCCTCTTCCATAGCCGGGTCCGAAAGGTGGAACCACTACTGGATGGAATGAATACGCAGCAAGGTCTCAATGGAAAACGGCGTGCGCCCGCCTTTGGCGCCGGGTATCGGCGCGATCGGGCGATCAACGAGATCAGCTCTCGGCACACGGCACCACAGGCCCATCTCGTCCAGGAACTCGCGCTTGCGCGCCCTCTTCGTATCTCGCTCAAAACCGCTCTCGCACAGCAACCCACGCGCAAGCATTCAAAGCAGGGGGGTAAATCATCCACGGAGGGGTGATCTCGTTTTCGATGCCTGGATTTACTGCGGAGTCCGAGGGTAAACCCCATCACATCCAGGCGCACGTGGACACTTGACCCCATGACCGCCCGCCGGCCAATTCCCTCGGCCACTCGGGAGGGGCCATGTCAGGCTTTCATCAGCGCTTCGTCGGTACGACTGCATTCCCAAAGAACCTCACGGACATCGATGTCGGCCTTTGCTTTCGTCTTTCTACCGACGACGTCAAAGCGATCAAAGAGAAATACAAGGATCGCGCGCTTGGCCCTGCCGTGCTTCTTGTTTTCCTGCGGGCTTCCGGTCGATCGCTCGAGAAGCTCACCGCCGTCCCCTACATCGTCCTGAAGTACCTGTGCGCCGAGCTCGACATCAACGAGCGCCAGATCGCGACCCTCCGATCTCTCTATCAGCGCGCCGCCACCCTCACTGAGCACCGGAAATGGGTCCTTGAACATGCGGGCCTGCGAGACCCGGCGCAGAAGGACCTCGACGAACTGGAGGCTGCTCTCAGGGCGATTTTAGCCACCACCATCACCGCTGACGATCTGCGCAAACGCGCCGAGGTGTGGCTGCTTGAGCATCACCTCCTCATTCCCAGCGAGCGGGTCGTTCGCAGCATCACACACAAGGCCTCCGAAGCCGAAGTTGCAGTGGCCATCGAGGTTGTGCACACCAAGATTCCGGTTCCGCAACTGCGCAACGCCATTTCCGCCGTCTTCGGCGCACGCAAGGGTCGCAACGGCGGGACCATCCTTGAATGGTTGAAGGAAGCGCCCGGCAAGCACGGCCTGAAGTCGCTCAAGGAAGCCAGTCAGAAGATCACCTACCTGAAAGCGCTTGGCGTGCACGACTGGGATATCTCCGCCATCGGTGGTGACCGCATTCGCGCCTATGCCCGCGCCGTGATACATAGGCCACCGAGCGCGACGCGTCTGCTCGCCGAGAACACGCAGGCCCTCGAACTCTCATGCTTCCTGAGGGCCACGCTGCTCGAGTTCACCGACAACCTGTTCTATATCGGCGGCCGCCAGATCAATCGGATGATCGGGCATGGACGAAATCGCGTGCAGTCGACACGCGCAAAGTCGGCAACCGAGTATGCGCAGCGCGAGACGCAGGTGCGCGCGCTATTGCATTCCAAGAACACGACCGACCGCCACAAGGTCGAGGCTCTGCAGGCCATGTACCCGGAGGATGCGCCATCGAACAGCCTCTCCGGCTCTGCGGTCGTGCGTGACTACCTGGCCGGCGAGCGGCTGGCAATGGGCGCTGTGCTTCAAGCTTTCAACGGCATCGCCATCATGGGACCTGATGGTGATGACGCACTGGCCCAGGCCCAAGCCTTGCGCGACGTCCAGCAGCAAGGGGCCAGAGAACTTCCAGAGGGCTTCGACGCATCCATCACCTCCAAGGTCTGGCACGACCTGATCAACGGGCCCGACCGCAAGCGCGCACTCGGTGCGCTGCAGGCATCGACTGCGATGGCCATCCACAAAGGGCTGCGCGGCGGAACTCTCTGGATCGATCACAGCTGGAAGCACCGCAACCGCGAGGACTTCCTGATCCCCCACGACGAGTGGGAACGCGATCGCAAAAAACTCATCGGCGCGATGGGGCTGTTCTCCGACCCGAAGCTGTACCTCAAACGCGTGCGCCACAACGTCGACAGTGGCCTGCAGGCGGTATCGGAAGCGCTCAAGGCTGGCAAGCTTGAGATCAACCAGGAGCGCAACGTCAGCCTGCCCCGCCTGTCACCACAAGACATCGATCTTCAGGTGACGCGCAGCCGGCCCACAGCACGATCGGCACGCTGAGCACAAGCTCGATCCAGCTCTGCGTGCCTATCTCGAACCACTGCAGGCGGTGGCCAGCCATGGCGAGCACGGTGACGACAACGGTAAGCGGCAACGTCCAGATGAAGCGCCGCTTGAAGTCGTTCAGCTCGGGGTCTTCGCCCTCGCCGAGCGTCGGCATCTCGGGTTCCAGCGTCATGCCGCACTTGGGGCAGTTGCCCGGATGGTCCTGCCGGACCTCCGGGTGCATGGGGCAGGTGTAGATCGTGCCGGCGGCATCCGCCTGCGCGGTGGGCTCGATTTCTGGGACCGATGACGCATCAGGCTCGGAGGCGGCCTTTGCGTAACTCGCCGGATCAGCCTCGAATTTCGCCTTGCACCCTGCGCTGCAGAAATAGACCGACTTGCCCTCACGCTGCAAAACGTGAGGCGATTGCGCGCTCACCTTCATCCCGCAGACTGGATCTTTCAGCGATCCTTCGAGCACATCGGTCGAGCTCGCCGCTGGGGAGTGCCCATGCGAAGCATGGCGATCATGCTGATGTTCTGTTTGTCTGGCGGGCGTGTCGTTCATTCGAAATCTCCGACAGGAAATAAAGAGATGGCGGGCTGGAGACCCATCTCCGGCCCGCAGTACTTCACCGGGGCAGTTACGTCGGCCGATACCCCGCTTGCGCCAAGGCTGCAGCGGCGGATGCGCGGTCCTCCGTGGTTTCGATGCGCACCGTCCGGGTTGGCATGTCGATCTCGATCCTCGCTTGCGCATCGAGGTTCTTGACCGCTTGAACCACCCGGTTCGCGCAGCCGCCGCAGGACATCGACAGGATCTCGAACTCTTGCATGGAGACTACTGCACTGCTGCCTACGAAGTTCTTGTCGAGATCAGCGGGCCGCTTCGATCTTGGTGACCACGATCTTCCCGTCGATCTTTTCCGCCAGGAAGCGGACCTTGGCCCCCGTCTCGACCTTGTCGAGCATGGCGTCGTCCATGACGCCGAACACCATGGTCATGCCGGGCATCTCCAGATTCCTCAGCGGACCGTGCTTGATCGTGAGCTTCTTGTTGTCCTTGTCCACCTTGCGGACCTCGCCTTCGGCAAGCTCCGAGGCCGCGGCGGCATCCGAGCCGCTGGCTGCCGGCGCCTTATCGGACATGCCTGGCATGTCCGACATCGATTTGGAGGATTGCGCGCTGGCCGCGCCAGCAAACGAGAAGGCGGCAACGAATGCTAGTAGTGCGATGCGAATGTTCGACATGAAATTCTCCTTGGACATGAATGAATTTGCAGTCCCGCCGCATCCCGGTGAAGGCCTGCAGCGGGAGCAGCGCACTTACTTCCCAGTCTTGGTCACCTTCACGGCGCCCTTCATCCCGGCGTCGTAGTGGCCTGGTTGCAGGCAGCCAAAGTCAACCTTGCCGGCCTTTGTGAACTGCCAGACGATCTCGCCGGTCTTGCCGCCGGCCAAGGTCACCATGTTTGGATCGGCATGCTCCATCTCGGGGTTCTTCTTCATGACCTCGTAATGCTCCTTGAGCTCCTTCTCGGTGCCGAGCACGAGTTCGTGCTTGATCTGCCCCGAGTTCTTGATCACAAAGCGCACGGTCTCGCCCTGCTTGACTGTGATGTCGGCAGGCGTGAAGCGCATGCTGTCCGTCATGTCCACGTTGATGGTACGCGTGGCCTTGGCAGCGACGCCGGGCTTGCCGATCGCCTCGTCGGCATCGTGACCATGGCCGCCGGCATGCGTGCCCGATGCGAAAGCGCCTGCTGCAGCCAGTGCCATCAAGGCAGCGAGTGCGGTGCTGCGGAGAGTGTGTTGCATGTGTTTCCTTTGAGAGTTGGACGGGAACGGAGAAAAGATCAGTGGTTGGAATGACCACCGGTGGGTTTGCGAATCTGGACTTCAATGTTTCTGGCGGGCATGTTCTGGGCGGGCATCGCAGCTGCGCCCGCGCCGCCGTGGCGCGAGGTCTCGGGCGCCGCACCATCGAACTCGTAGGCCACAGTGCCAGCGGGATGCTTGAACCAGCCGGGATTGGAGTAGTCACCGGCCTTCTGTCCTTTGCGCACCTTGACGACGCTGAACATGCCGCCCATCTCGACCGAACCGAACGGACCTTCGCCGGTCATCATTCGCGCGGTGTTGTCTGGAATCGGCATTTCCATTTCGGCCATGTCAGCCATTCCACGCTCGCCCATGACCATGTAGTCGGGCACCAGTTTTTTGATTTGGTTGGCCACGTCCTTGTGGTCCAGTCCGATCATGGTGGGTACGTCGTGACCCATGGCGTTCATCGTGTGATGGCTCTTGTGGCAGTGGAAGGCCCAGTCTCCTTCCTCATCGGCGAGGAATTCAATCTGGCGCATTTGGCCAACCGCCACGTCGGCGGTCACCTCGTACTGACGCGAAGACTTGGGCGTCGGTCCACCGTCGGTCCCTGTGACGAGAAACTCGTGTCCGTGCAGGTGCATCGGATGGTTCGTCATCGTCAGGTTGCCGATGCGAATGCGCACCTTGTCGTTGAGCCCGACGTTGAGCGAATCGATGCCGGGGAAGATCCGGCTGTTCCAGGACCACAGGTTGAAGTCCAGCATCGTCATGATCTTGGGCGTGGCGCTGCCGGGCTCTACGTCGTAGGCATTGAGCAGGAACACGAAGTCGCGGTCGACCTTCTCGATCAGCGGATGCTCGGCTTTGGGATGGGTCACCCAGAAGCCCATCATGCCCATGGCCATCTGCGTCATCTCGTCTGCATGCGGGTGGTACATGAAGGTGCCGGGCCGGCGCGCGACGAACTCGTAGACGAAGGTCTTGCCGGGCCGGATGGGCGGCTGGTTCAGGCCCACCACCCCGTCCATGCCGTTGGGCAGCCGCTGCCCATGCCAGTGGACGCTGGTGTGCTCGGGCAACTTGTTGGTCACGAAGATCCGAACCCGATCGCCTTCCACCACTTCGATGGTGGGTCCAGGCGACTGGCCGTTGTAGCCCCACAGGTTGGCCTTGAAGCCGGGCGCCATCTCACGCACCACGGGTTCGGCCACGAGATGGAATTCCTTGACGCCATCGCGCATGCGCCAAGGCAAGGTCCAGCCGTTGAGCGTGACCACGGGGTTGTAGGGGCGCCCGCTCGCGGGCATCAGCGGCGGCATGGTGTTGGGCGTGGTCTGAAGCACGGGCTCGGGCAGCGCGGCCATCGCCACCTTGCTCACGCTCGCGGCCGCGAGGGCGCCCGTGATGGCACCGGCGCCACTCAGAAAATTGCGTCTGTTTGTCATGTTGATTCAATCGGTTGTGAGCTCAGTGGGCTGCGCCAGCGGAGGCGCCTGCGCCACCTGAACCGGCCATCGAGGCACCCACGGACGTGGGCTTGCCCATCACAGAAGCCGCCAACGCAGCATCGGCCAGCCAGAACTGTTGCTGGGCATTGATGGCGTTCGTCACGCTGGAGATCTGGTCGCGCGCTTCGGCGAGCAGTTCGAAGACGCCGATCAGCATGCCGTTGTAGCGAAGCACGTTCTCGTCGGCCATGGACTGGCGCAGCGGCACGATCTCGTCGCGGTAGTGCCGCGCGATGTCATAGGCCGTGCGGTAGGCCGAGTAGCCTTCGCGCAACTGCGAAGAGGCGCCGCGCACGGTGGCGTCGTAGCGGTTGGCCGCGGCCAGAGACTGCGCATTCAACATATCGCGCTGCGCCGATCCCCAGTCGAACAGCGGCAACCGAATGTCGAGTTCAAAGCCGCGCCGCGCGCGACATGGCCGTTGCCGCCGGGCAACTGCCCGATCCGGTGCTGAAAGGGGGCATCAGCAACTTGCCGGTCAACGGCAGCGACCGTTTCAGCGTCACGCGCGACTTCATGACGATGCGCTCGATCGGCCTGATGCAGGAGTTCACCCGCGCGGACAAGCGCTCTGCGCGCTCTGCGCGCTTCAACCGGGAGGCCGAAGCGGCCGAAGCCGCCCGCGTGGTGGCCTTGACCAATTTGCGGCGTGACACCGCCATGGCCTGGCTCGCGCGTTCCTTCCAGATGCGCATGCGCGACCTGCTGCAGTCGCAGCGCGCGGAATTGACGCTGCAGGTCGAAGGCGCGGACGCGGCCTACCGGGGTAGCCGGGGCACGCAGGCCGACGTCTTCGCGGCCCGTTCGGCCCTGGCGCAACTGGACGACCGCATCCTCCAGCAAGATCGCCAGATTGCCACGGCCCAGACGCGCCTGACGCGCTGGATCGGCCCCGGCCCAATCCAACCGTCGGGGAAGCTCCCCGAACTGGGCACTGTTCGGCTCGATGCCGACCAGTTGGAGGCCCAGATCCAAGCGCATCCGCAAATTGCGTTGATGGCAAGGCAGGAAGCCGTGGCACGCGCCGAAGCCGACATCGCGCAGAGCAACAAGCACTCTGATTGGACCGTCGAGCTGATGTACAGCCAGCGCGGCCCGGCCTACTCGAACATGGTGTCGCTCAACGTGTCGATCCCGCTGCAGCTCGACCAGAGGAATCGCCAGGACCGGGAGCTCGCGGCCAAGCTCGCGACGGTCGAGCAGATGCGCGCCCAGCGAGAAGAGATCACCCGCGAAAGCACCGCAGAAGCGCTCTCCCTGTTGCAGCAATGGCAAAGCAACCGCAATCGCCTCGCGCAGTACGACAGCATCCTGATCCCGCTGGCGGCCGATCGCATCCGTGCGGTACTGGCCGCCTATCGTGGCGGCGTGGCCAACCTGAGCGCAGCACTTGAGGCCAGACGCATGGAGATCGACACGCGCATGGACCGCCTGCGCCTCGAGATGGACACCGCCGCGCTGTGGGCCCAGCTTGAGTTCTTGATTCCCGTCGATCGCCCGGCACTCGCTGGCAACGCGTCCACAACGACCGTGGACGCCTCGGAGCCACAACAATGAAAGCCAAACCCTTCTTCTTTGGGCTGATCGCTGCGGCGGTCCTTGCCGCCGCCGCCTTTGGCGCATACAACTTCGGGCTGCAACGTGGTAAAAACATGGCGCCAGCACCGGCGGCGCTGCCTACAGTGAGCGCTCCGGATGCTTCGTCAGAAACTCGCAACGAAACCGGGGAGGACGCCACCCGGCGCCACATCGCGGCGGGTCTGAAGGCCGGCGACACCGACCCCGCCAACGGCAAGAAGATCCTCTACTACCACGACCCGATGGTGCCGGGCAACCGGTTCGACAAGCCGGCCAAATCGCCCTTCATGGACATGATGATGTCCCCGGTCTATGCCGGTGGCGACAGCGGCGACCAGAACAACGTGACCGTGAGCCCGCGCGTCCAGCAGAACCTCGGCGTGCGAACTGCGCCGGTGTCCGAAGGCATCCTCGCGCCGCAGGTGGCCGCGGTCGGCAGCATCGCCTTCAACGAGCGCGACCAGGTCATCGTGCAGGCGCGGTCCACGGGCTATGTCGAGCGCCTCCATGTGCGTGCCACGCTCGACGCGGTGAAGAAAGGCCAGGCCCTGGCCGAGCTCTACGTGCCCGAGTGGATCGCGGCACAGGAGGAATTCCTGTCCGTGCAGCGCATGCGCGGCATCCAGATGGAGCCACTGGTCGACGGCGCCCGCCAGCGCATGCGCCAGGTCGGCATGAGCGACGGCCAGATCGAACTCGTAGCCCGCAGCGGCCGCACCCAGCCTCGCATCACGCTGGTTGCGCCTATCGGCGGGGTGGTCACGGAGCTGGCCGTGCGCGAAGGTATGACGGTGATGGCTGGTGCGACCTTGTTCCGCATCAACGGGCTGTCCACCGTCTGGGCCAACGCCGAAGTCCCGGAGAGCCAGGCCGCGCTCGTGCGTCCGGGCGCCAAGGTGCAAGCCCGATCACCTGCCGCGCCCGGCGAGGTATTCGACGGAAAGGTCCAGGCCATTCTGCCGGACGTCAACCCGGCCACCCGCACCCTGAAGGCGCGCATGGAGCTGGCCAATCCGACCGGCCGGCTGGTGCCTGGCATGTTCGTCTCGATGCAGTTCGCCGACACGCAGGCGCCGAAGGCGCTGCTGGTTCCGACCGAGGCGGTCATCCAGACCGGCAAGCGCACGGTCGTCATGCTGGCAGAAGACTACGGACGGTTCCGACCGGTCGATGTCGAAATCAGCATCGAAAGCGGCGGCCAGACGGAGATCAAGCGCGGGCTTCAAGCCGGCCAGCGCGTCGTGGTGTCCTCGCAATTCCTGATCGACTCGGAGGCGAGTCTCAAGGGCGTCGAGGCACGGCTGAACGCCGTACCAGCTGCGGGCGCCGCAGCACCTGCGACGGCTTCGCCCTCAACGTCAACGCTTCCGACGAGTGCGGCCTCGCCCAGGCATGTGGGCGAAGGCAAGGTGGAAAGCATCACCGCGGACACGATGACCTTCTCACACGGACCGATCCCGACGATGAAGTGGGGCGCGATGACCATGGACTTCAAGCTGCCACCCGGCGGTGCACCGGGCAACGTGAGGGCTGGTGATCGCGCGAGCTTCGAATTCTTCATCGACAAGGACGACCTGCCGCAGCTCACCCGTGTGACGCCGGCCACGCCCGGCACCGCGCCCGCCACACCGGCCAAGCCAGGGGGCAAGCCATGATCGCCAGGCTCATCCGCTGGTCCATTGCCAACCGCTTCCTCGTTCTACTGGCCACGCTGATGCTCAGCGCCTGGGGCGTGCACTCGGTTCTGCGTACGCCGCTGGATGCCCTGCCCGACCTCTCGGACGTCCAGGTCATCATCCGCATCACCTACCCGGGCCAGGCGCCGCGCATCGTCGAGAACCAGATCACCTATCCGCTCACGACCACCATGCTGTCGGTGCCTGGTGCGAAGACGGTGCGCGGCTATTCGTTCTTCGGCGATTCCTTCGTCTACGTGCTGTTCGAGGACGGGACCGACCTGTACTGGGCACGCTCGCGGGTGCTGGAGTACCTGAACCAAGTCCAGTCGCGCCTGCCCGCCGGTGCCAAGGCCTCGCTCGGGCCTGATGCCACCGGTGTCGGCTGGATCTACCAGTACGCGCTGGTCGACCGCGGCGGCACGCAGGACGCCTCGCAGCTGCGCGCCCTGCAAGACTGGTTCCTCAAGTACGAGCTGAAGACCGTACCCAACGTCGCTGAGGTCGCGTCGATCGGTGGCATGGTGCGCCAGTACCAGGTCGTGCTCGATCCCGACAAGCTGGCCGCCTACCGGATTGCGCACACGCAGGTCGTCGACGCCATCCAGAAAGCCAACCAGGAAACCGGCGGCTCGGTGCTCGAGCTCGGCGAGGCCGAGTACATGGTGCGGGCTTCGGGCTACCTTCAGGGCCTGGAGGATTTCCGCAAGATCCCCTTGATGACGACCGATGCCGGTGTGTCCGTCCGCTTGGGCGACGTGGCCCGCATCCAGATCGGCCCGGAGATGCGCCGCGGCATCGGCGAGCTCGACGGCGAAGGCGAAGCCGTCGGTGGCGTGATCGTGATGCGCTCGGGCAAGAACGCGCTGGAGACCATCACCGCCGTCAAAGAAAAGCTCCAGACCCTGCAGGCCAGCCTGCCCAAGGGGGTGGAGATCGTGCCGACCTACGACCGGTCCAACCTGATCGAGCGGGCGGTGCGCAACCTCGGCTTCAAGCTGCTCGAGGAATTTCTCGTGGTGGCGGTCGTGTGTTTCATCTTCCTGTTCCACCTGCGCTCCGCCTTTGTCGCGATCGTCTCGCTGCCGATCGGCATCCTGGCGGCCTTCATCGTGATGCGCTACCAGGGCGTCAATGCCAACATCATGTCACTGGGCGGCATTGCGATCGCCATTGGCGCGATGGTCGATGCGGCGGTGGTGATGATCGAGAACGCCCACAAGCACATCGAGAAGTGGAACCACGACCACCCCGGCCAGAGCCTGCGCGGCGAGAGCCACTGGCGTGTCGTGGCCGACTCGGCGGCCGAAGTCGGGCCCGCCCTGTTCTTCTCGCTGCTCATCATCACGCTGTCGTTCGTTCCAGTCTTCACGCTCCAAGCCCAGGAAGGACGCATGTTCTCTCCGCTCGCCTTCACCAAGACCTACGCCATGGCGGCCGCCGCCGGGCTGGCGGTGACGCTGATCCCGGTGCTGATGGGCTACCTGATACGCGGCAGGATCCCCGACGAGAAGACCAACCCGCTCAACCGGCTGCTGATCGCGGTCTACCGGCCGCTGCTGAACGCGGTGCTGCGCTGGCCCAAGCTCACGCTGTTGGGCGCCGTGGTCGTGCTGGTGCTGAGCCTATGGCCACTGCAGCACATCGGCGGGGAGTTCATGCCGCGCCTGGACGAGGGCGACCTGCTCTACATGCCTTCGGCGCTGCCGGGCCTGTCGGCGGGCAAGGCCGGCGAACTGCTGCAGCAGACCGACCGGCTGATCAAAACGGTTCCCGAGGTGGCCAGCGTTTACGGCAAGGCTGGGCGCGCCGAGTCGGCGACCGATCCGGCGCCGATGGAGATGTTCGAAACGACCATCCAGTTCAAGCCGCGCGAGCAATGGCGCACCGGCATGACGCAGGACAAACTGGTCGAGGAGCTCGACCGCATCGTCAAGGTGCCGGGCCTCACCAACATCTGGGTACCGCCGATCCGCAACCGCATCGACATGCTGGCTACCGGCATCAAGAGCCCGGTGGGCGTGAAGGTGGCGGGCACCGACCTGGCCACCATCGACCGCATCACGGGCGAGATCGAACGCGTGCTCAAGGGCGTGCCGGGTGTCTCCAGCGCGTTGGCCGAGCGCCTCACCGGCGGTCGCTACGTGGATGTGAACATCCAGCGCGACGCGGCGGCGCGCTTCGGCATGAACATCGCCGATGTGCAGTCGGTCATTGCCTCGGCCGTGGGCGGCGAGAACGTGGGCGAAACAGTGGAAGGCCTGCAGCGCTTTCCGATCAACGTGCGCTACCCCCGCGAGATCCGCGATTCGCTGGAGCGGTTGCGGACCCTGCCGATCGTCACCGCGCGCGGGGCACGGCTGGTGCTCTCCGACATTGCGGAGATTCGCGTCGCCGACGGGCCGCCGATGCTACGCAGCGAGAACGCACGGCTGTCGGGCTGGGTCTACGTGGACATCCGCGGGCGCGATCTGCGCTCGGCGGTGCAGGACATGCAGCGCGCGGTCGCGAAAGATGTGAAGCTGCCGCCGGGCTACTCCGTCTCCTGGTCCGGCCAGTTCGAGTTCCTGGAGCGGGCCACCGCCAAGCTGAAGGTGGTGGTGCCGTTCACGCTGCTCATCATCTTCGTGCTGTTGTACCTGACATTCAAGCGCTTCGACGAAGCGCTGCTGATCATGGCTGCGCTGCCGTTCGCGCTGGTCGGCGGGATCTGGCTGCTTTACCTGCTCAGCTACAACCTGTCCGTCGCGGGGGCGGTCGGGTTCATCGCGTTGGCCGGCGTATCCGCGGAGTTCGGCGTGATCATGCTGCTGTACCTCAAGCACGCCTGGGACGACCGGGTCGACGACGGCAAGACAAGTACCGGCGACCTGCTGGATGCGATCCGCGAAGGGGCAGTGCTGCGCGTACGGCCCAAGGCGATGACGGTCGCCGTCATCCTGGCAGGCCTGTTCCCGATCATGTGGGGAACAGGCACCGGCTCTGAGGTGATGCAGCGCATCGCCGCGCCGATGGTGGGCGGGATGATCACTGCGCCCTTGCTGTCGATGTTCGTGATCCCGGCGGCATACCTGTTGATGCGCCGACCGCGGGAGCCCGCAGCCTCGCAGTGGATGTTCTGGAGGCGTCGTCGTGTCGCCGCTTGAGCGTTCGAACTCACGCCGCATCTGGTGGTCGCCCGTGCTTGGCCTATGCCTGGCGTTGCTGCTCGGTGCTGCGGCGCGTGCGGCGGGCTCCGTTGAGATGCGTCCCCAGGCCGGGTCGATGATGGTTGCGTCAAGCGCTTCGGACTCCCAGCCCGCAAGCGCCGAGGATTGTCGGACATGCGCCGCTTGTGCCATTGCCCCCGCGCCCTCGGGCTACGGCTTCACCGGCGAAGCAGAAGCCAGGGAGAACGAACCCGAAACCTGGAGCAAGCGGGCTGTCTCGCAACCGGCTTCAGCCTGGTACTTCGACGCAGGAGACGGACGTCTGCGATGGCCGGTACGCATCGCGTCCTGCCGATGGTTGGATTGATCAGATGGGTTTCCTCGAACGCTCAGATCCGATCAACCTCAGGAGAACATCATGAAAAAGCTGCTTATTTCCCTCATCGGCGCCCTGACCTTGAGTGCGGCCTGGCCTGCACTGGCCGGTCCCGACTTCCAGGTCATCGAGAAAGCGCGCGCGAACAGGCAAGCGGCCGTGGCTGCCCAAAGTACCAGCACGGTCAGAGTCGACAGCACCACAGGCCAGCCGGTGAAGTGCCCGCCCGATCCTCTGGTGCTGCCGCTCGACCACGGCCCCCGTGCGCTGACGACTCCGGGCGAAAACCAAATCCGCAAGGCGCGCTACGAGGCGCAGTTGAAGGCCTGCGCGGACCCCGTGTTGTGAGCGCCTGAGATCGCTTTCACCGTAGGGACTCGCCGCAGGGCGAGTCCTGCCAGGTTTGCATCGCAGACCTTCCAGTCATCGTCAGAGCGGGACTTGCGGCCACAACGCACCAGCGCCGAGCAGCAGGCGGTATCGTGCGCGCAAGGCCGATGCGCGCGCATCCTGGGCGGCGGTCGCCGCGCTCAGCGCCTGGCGCCGGACCAGAAGCAACGCCTGCACGTCCAGCTCACCGGCCGTGTACGCACGCTGGCTTAGCCGCGCGGTTTCGCGCAGCGCTGTGGCGGCTTGTTCGGCGAGCCGCCAGCGTTCGACACTGCCGACCACGTCCTGTAGCTGGGCTGCCACTTGCAGATCCAGTTCGCGCCGCTGCACTTCCAGGCCGGCGCGGGCGACGTCCACCTGGCGCAAGGCCTCCAGGGCGGCAGCCTGCCGGTAGGTGCCCCCCAGCGGAATGCTGAAGCTGACGCCGACGATGCGCTCTGTGCGCCGCGCCTCGGATGCCATGAAAACACCAACCGTGGGGTTCGGCGTTCGCTCGGCGCGCAGCTCCGTCATGCGCAGGTTCTGGGTCGCCGCGAGCATCAGCGGATGTTCGGCGACCATGCGCTCGCGCCACGCCGTGTCGCCGGCCTCGAACGAGGTCGGGTCGGGCAGCGGTGCGGCACGCAACGGCAGCGCCGGATAGCGCAGGCGCAGGCCCTCCGCCGCCTTGGCTTCGTTGGTGCGCTTCAGCTGCCTGCCGCCGCGCCTCGGCCATATCCCCCTGTGCCACATTGACGTCCAGGCGCGACGCGTCGCCGGCCTTCTGCCGCAGTTCGACGGTGCGCTGATTCTCTTCGGCGATGCGCAGTTGATCGTCGAGGGATGTCCGGGCCTGCGAGGCGGCCTGCCAGTCAAGCCAGCTGTCCAGCAGCGTGCGCGCCGCTGACGTGCGGGCCACGGCCAGCTACGCCCGGGCCAGGGCCAGGCTCGACCGGCCAAGCTTCCGGTCGAGTTCGGCTTTGCCGCCAATGCGGATGGGCCGTTCCAGCTGGATATTCCACTCGTTCGAGTTGCCGTTGCCGTCGACCCGGCGCCGCTGCGCCGTGCCGCAGACCGTCCACTCGTAGGGTCCGGCGGAAAGCATCGCCGCGCCGTGGCTTGCGGCTTCCAGGGCCGCGCGGGCCTGTGCCACGCTCGGGTCCTGTGCGACGGCGGTGGTCGTCTGTTCCGCATCGGGCAGCTCCACAGGTGCCATGGGTTGGGCCTGGGCCATGCCGCAGACCAGGGAAAGCAAGGCCGCCGCGGCGAACGCGCATGCGCTGGCTCTGAAATTCATCCGTTTCATTCAAAACTCTCCGGCTTGGGCCAACGGCGTGACCCAGTAGCGCAATGGGGTGCCCGCGAAGGACGGGCGCAGGCCGTCCAGCAGCGTAGCCAACTGATCCGAGGAAACGAGCAACTGGACCTGCGTCCAGCTGCTACGCCCCATCACCTGTTCAGCGTTGCTGGAACGGTGGTTCGACGCGCCGTGTGGGCAGCAGAATCAGCGTCAGCGCCGTCGCGGTGATGAGGCCGCCGATCACGACGATGGCGAGCGGACGCTGGATCTCCGAGCCGGGACCGGTGGCGAACAGCAGCGGGATCAGGCCGAAGGCCGTGATGGACGCCGTCATCAGCACGGGCCGCAGCCTGCGCTTTGCCCCCTGCACGACGCAGTCCAGGGGTGACAGCCCGTCGGCATGCAGCTGGTTGAAGTTGGTCACCAGCAGCACCCCGTTGAGCGCTGCAATGCCGAGCAGAGCGATGAAGCCCACCGAGGCCGGCACCGAGATGTACTCCCCGGTCAGCCACAGCGCGACGATGCCGCACACCAGCGCGAACGGGATATTGCTGAGCACCAGCAGCGCTTGCCGGACCGAGCCGAACGTCGTAAATTGGATCACAAAGATGAAGGCCAGCAACAGCGGCACCACCAAGCCCAGCCGCGCGGCTGCGCGCTGCTGGTTCTCGAACTGCCCGCCCCAGGCGATGCGGTAGCCGGTGGGCAGGGTGACGGCTTGCGCGACCTTGGCCCTGGCTTCATCGACAAAGCCGACCAAGCCGACCAAGTCGCGGCCGGTGACGTTGGCGATCACCACGCTGTAGCGGCTGCCCATCTCGCGGTCGATCTTGACGGGGCCGCTGGTGCGCTCCAACCGGTCCAACGTGCGGAGCGGCACGCTTTGGCCGTCGGACGCCGTGATGCTCAGGGCCTCGAACTCCGCTGGCGAGATGCTGCAAGCGGACCAGGGCTGTGTCCGGCACCCAGGCAGGAGCGTGGAGGCCCCAGCTGGGTGGACGAGTGTGTGACCATGGCGGCTGCTCGGCGAGCAGCTGCGCCTTTTCGTGGCTGTGGTCACCCGTGTGGTAGTCGTGCTGCGTGCTGACTTGCGCGCCCGGCTCGGCCTGCGCTTCATGGTCGGCTTCTTCGTGGTCACAGTGACCCGCAGGCAGGCAGGCTTCGTGGCCGGCAGAGGCCGGTGCCGCAAGAGCGTGTGAACGGGTCAATCCCAACATGGACAGCATCAGTCCCGCAAGGATGAGCAGAAGCATGCACACCCGCGCCCGCATCGCCCGCTGAAGCGGGGCGACATGAGGGATGGAAGGAGCAACGTGTGCATGGGCGCGCAGATTATCTGCTGATCATAGTATCCTTAGGGGGAGGATAGTAGTGCCATGACGACGATTCATACCCACCAGTCCCACGCAGCCATCGCCAAGCGGCTCAAGCGCGCGCAGGGGCATCTCGGCAGCGTAATCCAGATGATCGAGCAGGGCCGGGAGTGCCTGGACATCGCGCAGCAGCTGCAAGCCGTCGAGAAGGCGGTCGCGCACGCGAAGAGGGCGCTGGTCCAGGACCACATCGACCACTGCCTGGAGCACATGGTTCAGGGATCCGGGAGTGCCCAGTCGCAGTCCCTGGAAGAGTTCAAGCAGATCACCCGCTACCTTTAGGAAGCCACCATGCTTGGCGTTCTGCGCAACCGGACATATCGGCACCTGTTCTGCGCGCAGGTGATTGCCTTGGTCGGAACCGGTCTGGCAACGGTGGCACTGGGGCTTTTGGCTTTCGACCTCGCCGGCAAGGATGCCGGCGTCGTTCTGGGCACGGCGCTTGCGATCAAGATGCTTGCCTATGTCGGTGTGGCGCCGGTGGCGTCCGCACTGGCCCACAACTTTCCGCGTCGCGCTGTGTTGGTGGCACTGGATCTCGTGCGCGCCGCGGTGGCCGTGTTGCTGCCCTTCGTCACGCAGATCTGGCAGGTCTACGTGCTGATCTTCGTCCTGCAGGCCGCTTCGGCCGCCTTCACACCGACCTTCCAGGCCACCATCCCCGATGTTCTGCCTGACGAGCGCGAGTACACCCGTGCGCTGTCGTTGTCGCGCATGGCCTATGACCTCGAAAGCCTGTTGAGCCCGATGCTCGCGGCGGCGCTGTTGACGGTGATCAGTTTCCACGACCTGTTCGCAGGAACCGTCGTGGGCTTCCTGGTATCGGCTGCCCTTGTGGTGTCGGTGACCTTGCCGTCGCCGCCCGTGCAGGAGAAGCGCGGCATCTACGACCGCACCACGCGCGGCTTGCGCATCTTCCTTGCGACGCCGCGTCTGCGCGGCCTGCTGGCTGTGAACGCCGCTGCTGCGGCAGCCGTCTCCATGGTATTCGTGAACACCGTCGTCATGGTCCAGGCCTTGTGGGGAATGCCGCAACGCGCTGTGGCTGTTGCTCTGGGGGCATTCGGTGCAGGCTCCATGCTCGCGGCGTTGAGCCTGCCCAAGCTGTTGGACCGTTGGCCAGACCGGCCTGTCATCCTGTTCGGCACCGGGATGCTGGCAGTGATCATGCTGGTGGCAAGCCAGTTCTCCAGCTACGAAGCGCTGCTGGTGCTCTGGTTCCTGGCCGGCGTGTGCTATTCGAGCGCACTGACACCATCGGGCCGACTGCTCCGGCGGTCATCCGCACCCGGCGATCGGCCAGCGCTGTTCGCCGCCCAGTTCGCGTTGTCGCACGCGTGCTGGCTCGCGTTCTATCCGCTCGCGGGCTGGGCCGGTGCCAACCTGGGTGTTCCCATGACTTTTGTGTTGTTAGGCGTTGCGGCCTTGGCTGCGACTGCGGTCGCATTCTTGCTGTGGCCCGCCAGCGATCCAGAGGTCGTCGAACACGAGCACACCGATTTGCCGCTCGACCACCATCACCTGCGCGAGTATGGCCATCGTGCTGGCGCGCGGCATGCGCACGAATTCTGGATTGATGATCAGCACCTGTACTGGCCCCGCTCCTAAGTTCAGAAGAGCGCAGCGCGGTCATAGGCCCGCATTCGACCAACAGTGACGATGGGCCTCCTAAGTACCGCGGCACTACCGCGCCGCGCCCCGGAATCGTGGCGTCGCGGCGGTCATCGGCGCTTGAACCTGATGTCAAACGTCAGGTAGACCAGCTGAAGCAGTCATAGGCAGGCGCAGTTGCACACACCGTTCGCACTGTTCAACCGGTCGTTGGCACGGCGATCTTTGATGGGAGTGCGCGCACGAATAGGCCTGCAAACCTCGGCGACGCTTCTAGGGAAGGTCTGCACAACCGTGGCCCACGTGCCTGATGTGAGACATTGACGAGATGAAACAAATGAGCCTGGGCGAGAGCGGTTTTGACCGCAAGACGAAGAGGACGCGCAAGCGGGAGTTCCTCGATGAGATGAACCTGGTGGTGCCGTGGGCCGAGCTGGTGGCGCTGATTGCGCCGTACGCGCCGGCACTCGGGGCCAAAGGTGGTCGCCCCCCGTTTGCGGTGCAGACGATGCTGCGCATCCACTTCCTGCAGCAATGGTTCAACCTGTCGGACCCGGCGATGGAGGAAGCGCTGTACGACACGGCGCTGTTTCGCGAATTCGCCGGGCTGGACATGGGAGAAGACAACCTGCCCGACGAGAGCACCATCCTGCGCTTTCGCCACCTGCTCGAAGCCCACAACCTGAGCCTGCAGATACTGGCCACGGTCAACGCCACGCTCACGGCCAAGGGGCTGCTCTTGAAGAGCGGCACGGTGGTCGATGCCACGCTGATCGCAGCGCCAAGCTCGACCAGGAACAGCAGTGGTGAACGAGACCCCGAGATGCACCAGACGAAGAAGGGCAACCAGTGGCACTTCGGGATGAAGGCGCACATTGGGGCCGATGCGGACTCGGGTCTGGTGCACAGCGTGGTGGGCACGGCGGCCAACGTCAACGACGTGACGCAGGCCAGCGCGCTGGTGCATGGAGAAGAGAGGGACGTGTTCGCTGACGCGGGCTACCAGGGCGTGAGCAAGCGCGAGGAGACGCAAGGCATTGATGCGAACTGGCACGTGGCGATGCGCCCGGGCAAGCGCAGGGTGCTGGACAAGGACAAGCCGATGGGCGCGATCCTGGACAAGCTCGAACAGACAAAGGCACGCATTCGGGCCAAGGTCGAACATCCGTTCCGGGTGATCAAGCGCCAGTTCGGGCATGTGAAGGTGCGCTACCGGGGACTGGCCAAGAACACGGCGCAGTTGCACACGCTGTTCGCTTTGAGCAACTTGTGGATGGTGCGCCGAACGCTTTTGAAAGAGGTCCGGGGATGAGTGCGCCCAAAGCGACCCGAGGGGCCGCCAACGGGTCGCAAATCGGCTTTCAAATGACCCAAATCGCGCTGCAGTTGCCACCATCTGAAATACCACCTGTCAGCACTCGTCGCGTTGAGTGTTGTGCAGACCTTCCCTAGGTGTTTACTCTCAATGGAAGCCGCAAATTTCTGCACTGAAAACAAGATCACCCCACGGAGCAAGCGCAGAGCTTAGGTCGGCGTCAACGGAAGCGGCGGCAGCCCTGCCCTACAACTGCGCTAGGGCCTGTTAACACATCCTCAGCCCATCAGCGACAAGGACGAAGCTGATGAAGCCCAGGAACATGAGGTCGAGTTTCTCGAAACGCGAGAAGATGCGGCGATAGCCCTTGAGCCGGCGGAACAGGCGCTCGACCTC
>QFCS01001002.1_pt1 | contig 56724 bp, 53 predicted proteins | sample 3576561 | NCBI WGS metagenome assembly QFCS01 | reverse complement strand
TTTGTGTTCTTTTGAAATTAAATATCGCTAGTTTAATTAATTGGAATAATTTTTCAAATTTATTCATTGTCATTTTTCTTATTTTCTATATTTTCATTATCCTTGTTCTTTTGACTTTAATTAACGCACATTTTAGAAATTGGAATAATTTTTAAAATTTATTGATTTATCATTTTTCTTATTTCTTCAATTTTCATAATCTTTGTTCTTTTAACTTTAAGAAACGCAGATTTAAGAAATTGGAATAATTTTTAAAATTAATTGATTTATCATTTTTCTTATTTCTTCAATTTTCATAATCTGTGTTCTTTTAACTTTAAGAAACGCAGATTTAAGAAATTGGAATAATTTTAAATTAATTGATTGTCATTTTTCTTATTTCTTCAATTTTCATAATCTGTGTTCTTTTAACTTTAAGAAACGCAGATTTAAGAAATTAGGATAATGTTAAAAATCTTCTGAAGAAATTTTATTGATACTACATTACAAAAATAACATTTTTTTCGCTTTTTATTTGCCAAAATTAACGGAGTTTTGTGACGCGAAAAATTCAAACATGGAAAATAAAAACTTACGGTTCGTTTACCTGGCTGTTCTGGCCTTGGTTTGGGGGAGCTCTTTTATTCTGATCAAACGTGGTTTAACCGGCCTGACGCCTTTTCAGTTAGGTTCATTGCGAATGGTTTTTGCCGGTTTGTTTTTATTGCTCATCGGATTCAACAGTTTAAAGCAGATCCAGCTTCGTCATTGGAAATACCTGGCCTTAACGGCCTGTTTCGGTACCTTTGTTCCGGTGTATTTATTTTCCTATGCCCAAACGGAGATCAGTAGTACGATTAGTGCGATTCTCAATTCGCTTACGCCGTTAAACACCTTGTTACTCGGGATATTACTGTTTAAAATTGATTTTCAACGCCGGCAGATTTACGGGGTTTTCTTTGGTTTGGTGGGAAGTGCCCTGCTCATTTTGAATGGAGCCGCCACCCACCCGGAACAGAATTACAGCTATGCTGTTTTGTTAATCATTGCTTCGGTTTGTTATGCGTTGAATGTGAATTTTATTAAACGGTATTTGTCCGATTTGAATCCGCTCAGCATCACCACCGGAAATTTTGTAGTGATGTTGGTACCGGCTTTTGCCGTATTGTTTTTTTCGGGTTTCTTTGAAGCGGTTGAGGTCGAGCAAACACAAAATGTAATTATTTATATTGCTGTTTTGGGTGTGGTCGGCACCGCTTTGGCGAATATCTTATTTTATAAACTGATCCAGATTTCATCTCCGGTTTTTGCTTCTTCGGTAACCTATTTAATTCCGGTAGTAGCCTTTTTCTGGGGATTGATTGATCATGAAGGGTTGACATTTATTCAGCTTTTAGGAGCAGCAATTATTATGTTTGGAGTGTATCTTTCGGCGAAGAAGTGATGAGTTATTTTGTTTCGGGTTTCAAGTTTCAGGTTTCAGGTTGAGAGTTGTTGTAGAAAGGGAGAGTTGCACTAAACGAATCTGTTTTCATTCATTATAGCAAAGCTATCAAAATCTGTGAAAATCATTTAAATCCGTGTAATCTGTGTAATCTGTGTTCCATTAAAACGAAGTGTCTTTGTGTTCTTAGCGAATTCCTTTGTGCTTTGCGGTTAAAGAATGAAGTTTCAGCTTCTGTAAAGTAGTTAAAAAAAAAGACTGCCATTGCTGACAGTCTCTTGAAATTATTTGTTTGTGGGGTTATTGAAAATCTGCATCGCTAACGCCTTCGTTCACTTTGATGTCACTGATTTTGATGTCTAAATCAAAACCTACATTCATTACATAGTTATACGGAATTTTTACCCCTTTTACAGCTCTGTAATCTTTATAGGTAATAGCACTGTTTCCTTGTGGTGTAGCCGTTACATCGGCCACTTTTAATCCGGTTGCCACATCAAAATAACTGGTAGTTTTACCGTTAACAACGGCATAGCAGTCTTTTCCGTCTTGGCTTTCAATTCCTTTCAATGTGATTCCTTCTTTTTTAAGTAAATTTACCTCTGGGAATGGGTGAGCCGCAGTTTTCAGGTCTTCCAGCATTTCGCCTTCTAAATTCATTTTTTGGCCTTGTTGAGCCATGTATCCGGTATTTCCGTTCACCACTTGTTTCATCATGCTCATCCCGCTCATGGTTAATTCAACCATAAATTTACCACTGGCATCTGTTTTATTAACATACGTTAATGGGGCTGGAGCACCCGGTACAGTTGTAGATCCTGTTAAAAACAATGATTTTACGTCGGCAACGGCTTTTTGTCCGCCCACTGCGGCAATGTATTTTTCTAAAACAGATTTCGCTGTAACATCAGCACTTACCTTTTTTTCTTCCGGTTTTTCAACTTTGTTTCCGTATTTGTCAAAATAGAAGATAGGAATGTTTAGTTTTTCCAAGCCCGGTAAAACATCAGCTGCTTTACTCACAATAACGATTCTTAAATTGTCGGCTAAGAAATATTTTTTAGAAACCCTCAAAATATCATCGGCAGTAACGGCATTGATGTTTTTGATGTAGTTTTCATAGAAATCAGCCGGCAAACCTTGTGTTTTGGTTTGTAATGCATAACGGGCAACAGTAGCGGGCTTTTCGATGTCCATTACAAATTTTCCGATATAACCTGCTTTTACATTTTTCAAGGTTTCGTCAGAAACTTTTTCAGTTCTGATGCGTTTGATCTCTTTTAAAATTTCTACCACGGCACTGTCGGTTACTGCATTTCTAACCTGTGTGGTTGCACTGAAATTAGAAGTATATTTGTTTCCTCTTAATCCTGAACGGGCTCCATAGGTCCAGCCATGTGCCTCTCTCAAATTCATGTTCAGGTAGCTGTTAAAATCACCACCTAAGATTTGATTTGCCAAAATAGCGGCAAAATAATCTTTGTCGGTCATTTTTAAGTTGGTGATATGCACGGCTGCAATTTCAGACTGTACGGCATTAGGAGCATCTACAAAATTAATTTGTGTGTACTGAACATCTTTAGGTGATGAATAAGTCACTTGTGGTGCAACACCTTTTTTCCAGTTGCCGAATAATTTTTCAACATTGGCTTTTACTTCCGTAAATTTTACATCGCCCACAATCACCAAATAAGCATTTTGCGGGGTGAAATAAGTGGAGTAGTTTTGGTTAACATCGGCTAATGTTACATTGTTAATTGTTTCTTCGCTAAGGTATTCTCCGTTAGGATGGTTTTTACCGTATGCTAAAACACGTTGAACTCTACCGGCAATGGCAGGAACGCTTTTTTCCTGTGATTTCAGACCTTCCAGTAATTTTGCTTTTTCTTTGTCAAATTCTTCTTGGGTAAACACAGGATTCAATGCACCATCGGCCATTAATTCCATGATTCGGGTTGAATATTTAGAAAGACCGCTGGCATAAGCTCCGTTCGCATCAAAATTGATACTTGCCCCTAAAAAGTCCACCTCTTCGTTAAAAGCATCTTTAGAGATGGTTTTGGTTCCGTTTCCGATCAGGCTGCTGGTTAAATCAGAAACTCCTTTTTTGGCTCCTTCCGCATAGGGAGCGTTGTCAATGGTAAGGTTGTAGGAAACCCGTGGAAGCTTGTCGTTTTCTACCACCAAAACTTTTAGTCCGTTCTTTAATTCAAAGGTCTGCGGTTTTCCGATATTGATTTTAGGAGCCGGTCCCGGTTTGGGTTGAGGTCTGTCTTGTGCTTGCATAGAAAGTGAAATAAACAAGCTCGTTGCTATAATGACTATTTTTTTCATGATTGGTATCTTAATTTTGAGCTTTATCTGATTTTGGTGCGTAATCTAATAGTAAACGCTGGTTCGGGTTAAGGTATTTTTTAGCGGCTTCTCTGATTTCTTCACGGGTGATGGATCGGTAAATGTCAATTTCGGTATTGATTAAATTTACGTCGCCATACAACATGTGAAAAGTAGCTAAGTTCCCCGCAATACCTTCTACAGAAGCATTGCTGTTTACATACTGACTTTCATAAATGTTTTGTAATTTCTGGAACTCTTTTTCAGAAATTAAATCGGTTTGAAGTTTTACAATTTCTTCATCAATTTCACTCATCAGGCTTTCCGGAGTGTTTCCGCCCATAGGCAGTCCGTATAAAATATACAAACCGTAATCTTCCTGACTAAAGTTGAATGCTCCTACCTGTAAGGCCATTTTTTTGTCATCTACTAATTTTTTATACAAACGGGACGATTTTCCGTCCGATAAAAGTGTAGAAATCATGTCCAAAACCCTTGCATCTCTGGTTTTCATCGAAGGGGTTCTGTAAGAAGCCACTACCATCGGAATCTGTATGTTCGGGTCTTCAAAACGGGCTTTGATGGTTTGGGTGATCGGAGCTTCTTCAATTTTTTCTCTCGTTACAGGAGCTCCTTTCGGAATAGAACCAAAATATTTGTCTATCCATGCTCTGGCTTGTGCAAAATCAAATTGTCCGGCAACCACCAATGTGGCGTTGTTGGGTACATAGTACTTTTTGTTAAAAGCCTGGAATTCTTCTAAAGTAGCCGCATCCAAATGTTCCATTGAGCCAATGGTGGCCCAACGGTAAGGATGTTTGGTGAACATGTTCTTTTTAACTTCGGCAATCAGATTTCCATAAGGTTGGTTGTCCACACGAAGACGTTTTTCTTCTTTTACGACTTCGTTTTGTGTGTCAACTCCGATTTGGTTAATAACCGGGTGCAGCAAACGTTCTGATTCCATCCACAACCCTAATTCTAAGTTATTAGACGGAAAAATTTCGTAGTAATATGTTCTGTCGTCTGACGTATTGGCGTTATTTGTTCCGCCGTTTCCGGTTACAATTTTAAACCATTCACCACGTCCGATGTTTTTTGTTCCTTCAAACAATAGATGCTCAAAAAAGTGAGCAAAACCTGTTCTTTCCGGATTTTCATCTTTTGCACCTACGTGATACATTACGGATGTAATTACCACCGGAGCAGAATTGTCCTGATGTAAAATCACATGCATTCCGTTATTGAGCGTGTAATGTTCGAACTCTACTTTTTGAGCAGAAACCGTACCTCCAAGCATAAGAACTGAACTTAAAGCCATTAAAGATTTTTTCATAAAAATTAGTTATTTATTTTTTGCGTTTGAAATAGGTATGCAATTTCGTGATTTTGTTACAGTTTTTTTTGGTTTTTATCAAAAAAATCAAATTTAGGCGGTGCATTTTAGTTTTGTAAAATATATTTTAAAGTTTAAGTTGTATGATTCATAATTAGTTGTATATTTGCAAACTCAAAAAATTAATTTAAACATATTGTTATGTACGCAATCGTAGAGATAGCAGGGCAACAATTCAAAGTAAGCAAAGACCAAAAAGTATTTGTTCACCGTTTAGCATCTGAAGAAGGAAGCAAAGTTTCTTTTGACAAAGTAATGTTGTTAGACGAAAACGGAACAGTTACGATTGGCGCCCCCGCTATAGAAGGAGCTTCAGTAGAAGCCAAAGTGTTACAACACTTAAAAGGTGATAAAGTAATCGTTTTCAAAAAGAAAAGAAGAAAAGGTTACAAAAAGAAAAACGGTCACAGACAGTCATTGACGCAAATCGTTATCGAGGGAATCAGTGCTTCAGGAAGTGCTCCGAAAAAGAAAGCTGCTAAGAAAGCAGAAACCACAGAAGAATAATTAACATTTAAAACTTAAACATCATGGCTCACAAGAAAGGTGTCGGTAGTTCCAAGAATGGTAGAGAATCAGAATCGAAACGTTTAGGCGTGAAGATTTATGGTGGTCAAGCTGCAATTGCAGGTAATATCATTGTAAGACAAAGAGGTTCTAAACACAATGCCGGTGAAAACGTTTACATGGGTAAAGATCATACGTTACATGCAAAAGTTGACGGAGTTGTTAAGTTCCAGAAAAAAGGGGAAAACAAATCATTTGTATCTGTTATTCCATTTGAAGCTTAATTAGAATTTTTTTCTACTATACAGTAAAACCCATTTCGATAGAGATGGGTTTTTGTTTGGAAATTGATTCGTCTGACAGATAAAAAAGCCCTCACTTTTCGGCAAGGGCTTTTTTGTTATTTCAAAATTCTAAATTAATATCTGTAATACTCCGGCTTAAACGGTCCTTGAACTTCCACACCAATATAAGCGGCCTGTTCTTCATTTAAGGTTTCCAATTCTACGCCTAACTTAGCCAGGTGTAAAGCAGCTACTTTTTCATCCAGGTGTTTCGGTAACATATACACTTCGTTTTTGTAAGCAGCACTGTTGTTCCACAACTCAATTTGAGCTAAGGTTTGGTTGGTGAATGAATTACTCATTACAAAACTCGGGTGTCCTGTTGCACAGCCTAAGTTTACCAAACGACCTTCCGCCAGGATAATAATATCTTTTCCGGCAATGGTATATTTGTCAACCTGAGGTTTGATTTCCACTTTAGAACCACCATGGTTTTTGTTTAACCAGGCCATATCAATTTCATTGTCAAAGTGACCAATGTTGCAAACGATGGTTTTGTCTTTCATTTGTTCAAAATGTCTTCCTACCACAATATCTTTGTTTCCGGTGGTAGTGATTACAATATCAGCGTTACCGACCACAGTGTCTAATTTTTTCACTTCAAAGCCGTCCATGGCAGCTTGTAGTGCACAAATCGGGTCGATTTCCGTTACGGTTACAATAGAGCCGGCACCCCTAAAAGAAGCCGCCGTTCCTTTTCCAACGTCACCATAGCCGCAAACGACTACTCTTTTTCCGGCCAACATAACATCTGTGGCACGACGAATCGCATCTACAGCCGATTCTTTACAACCGTATTTGTTGTCAAATTTCGACTTGGTAACAGAATCGTTTACGTTAATAGCCGGCATGTGTAACGTTCCGTTTTTCATTCTTTCGTATAAACGGTGAACACCGGTTGTTGTTTCTTCTGACAGACCTTTGATGCCGGGAATCAATTCCGGATAACGATCAAAAACCATATTGGTCAGATCGCCACCATCATCTAAAATCATGTTTAGCGGTTGTCTGTCTTCTCCAAAGAACAGGGTTTGTTCGATACACCAGTCAAATTCTTCCTCATTCAAACCTTTCCAGGCATATACCTGAATTCCGGCAGCCGCAATAGCCGCAGCCGCATGATCTTGTGTAGAGAAGATATTACAGGAACTCCAGGTAACTTCTGCACCCAAAGCAATTAATGTTTCAATTAAAACAGCGGTTTGAATAGTCATATGCAAACAACCCGCAATACGGGCGCCTTTTAAAGGCTGGCTGTTTCCGTATTCTTGGCGAAGTGCCATTAAGCCCGGCATTTCAGCTTCGGCTAATTCAATTTCTTTTCTTCCCCAGGCGGCAAGCGAAATATCTTTCACTTTGTAGGCTACGAATGGCAATGTTTGTGTACTCATCTATAAAATAGTTATATTAGCTAAAAAATTTCTGCAAATTTACGGAATAGGGAAGGAATTTAAAAACCTTTTGCTGTTTTTTGTGATTTGTTCAGTTAACTAACATTTTGAAATACAATTTGATACCTGTTTTGAAATAATGCCCTTTTACCAAAGAATAAATATAGACCATAAAACCAATGTTTTTGTCTGGAAGATAACAGAATCTTTCGATGAGTTATTCCGGTCGGTTTCGCTCAAAGATGTTTCTTTGGCCAGACTGGAAGGGATGAAATCCGAGAGCCATCAAAAAGGTTTTATGGCGGTTCGGATGCTTTTGCAACACAACGGTTATACCGATTTTGATTTGTATTACGACGAATTTGGTAAGCCGCACCTGAAAGACGGGATCAATATTTCTATTTCACACTCATTTGGTTTTTCGGTCATTGTGTTGTCTGATAAAAATGTGGGAATCGATTTAGAACTTCGCCGTGATCTGGTCAAAAAAATTGCCTACAAGTTTGCCGAGGAAGAATTTGTGTATGAATGTCAACATAATTCAGATGAATTTGTGAGCAAACTAACCGTGATTTGGGGCGTAAAAGAAGCTGTATTTAAAGTGCGTAACGAAATCGGAATCAGTTTTAAAGACCATATTTTTGTTCGTCCGTTTAAAATGAATGATGAAAAAACAACCGCTTTATTAGATTTTAATGCAGTGAAAAGAGAATTTTTGGTTTATTTTACTGAAATTGAAAATTACACCTTAGTGTGGCTTTGGGAAAGTGAATCATGAAAAAGATCTACGAAGAAATTGTTTTGGCAAAAGCCCAAAACCAAAAATTGTTGGCCGTTTTATTAGATCCGGATAAGATTGAAGCGGAACAGTTGTCTGTTTTGACCGAAAAGATAAAAACGAGTCCGGCTACCCATATTTTTGTGGGTGGAAGTATTGTTAAATCGAATCGAATCGATGAGTTGGTTTTTTTTCTGAAAGAAAAATTATCATTACCTGTTTTACTGTTTCCGGGCAATCCGTCGCAAATCTCAGTTTATGCCGATGGGATTTTATTTCTGAGTTTGCTCTCGGGCAGAAACCCGGATTATTTGATTGAACATCATGTGAATGCTGTGCCAATGCTGAAAAAATCAAACCTGGCAATCATTTCAACCGGTTATCTTCTGATTGAAAGTGGCAGTGAAACAGCCGTTGAGCGGGTCAGTCAAACAAAACCACTGGACAGAAACAATCTCCCGCTTGTTTGTCAGACAGCCAAAGCCGGAGAATATTTAGGCAGCAAATTGATTTATCTCGAAGCCGGAAGCGGAGCCAAATCTGCTGTCCCTCTTGCAATGATCAAAGCGGTGGCAAACGAAATTTCCATTCCGCTGATTGTGGGTGGGGGAATTCGTTCGCAACAGGCTATTCAACAAGCGTTTGAAGCCGGAGCTGATATGGTTGTAATCGGGACAGCTTTTGAAAATGACAGTAATTTTTTTAACTTTAATTAATGTAGAACGGCACAAATTTTATCAAATTTGCCAAGTTTGAAAACCCAAATATGACAGATTTTCTTTTTTCTCAGTATAAAAACTATTCTCAAACCGATATTGCTTTAGAAATAATAGCCATTTTCTTTGGTTTACTGAGCGTTTTATACTCTAAGAAAAATAACATTTTGGTTTTTCCTACCGGTATCATCAGCACCGGAATATTTATTTATTTATTGTGGAAATGGGAATTAATGGGCGATATGACGATTAATTTCTATTACACGATTATGAGCCTATATGGATGGTATCACTGGACAAGAAAAAAAGAAGGTCAAACGGAGTTCCCGGTTTCCCGGATGAATTTTAAAGAAAAAAAATGGGCGGTTGTACTTTTTGTATTAACCATCATTTTTATAGTAATGATTTACAAGTTTTTTAATAAATTTACAAGTTGGACAGCTTATGTGGACACGTTTACCACCGGGTTGTTTTTTGTGGGAATGTGGCTCATGGCTAAACGGAAAATTGAGAATTGGATTTTTTGGATTATTGGTGATATTATTTCTGTTCCGCTTTATTTTTATAAAGGATATACGCTCACCAGTATTCAATATTTTGTATTTACAATAATCGCCTTTTACGGCTATATCGAATGGAAGAAAATCTTAAGCAGCAGTCAGCAGACATCATAAAAATTGCCCTTTACGGACCGGAAAGTACCGGAAAAACTACTTTGGCCAAACAGTTGGCAGCACATTTCAATACGGTTTGGATACCTGAGTTTGCCCGAGATTATCTTCAGGAAAAATGGGATACCCGACAACAGACCTGTCAGAAAGAAGATTTATTGCCCATTGCTATTGGCCAGACCAGATGGGAAAACGAAGGACTGCAAAAAGCAAATTCGCTTTTGTTTGCAGACACGAACCTGATGGTTACCAAAGTGTTTTCAGATATATATTACGGCGAAACGGATCCTGAACTGGAAAAAGCAGCCAAAAAGCACAAGTATGATTTGTTTTTACTGACCGATATCGATGTGCCGTGGGAAAAAGATGAACTGCGTGACAGCCCTGATCACCGTGAAGAAGCACTGCGTATTTTTGAAGAGAATTTGATAAGGTACAACAAACCGTATCTGAAAATATCGGGATCAAAAGAAAAACGGTTTCACAAATCAGTCGCTTTGGTTACACAACTTGTGGAGTTTAAAAAGTTAGGACTGAACTCATTTGATTTTATCCAGTTGTATGAAAGAGAGATAGATCTGACAAAAGTGAAAAGCCAGATTCATTTTTTGTTGAACGGAATTCAGTCCGTAAACCTGGAAAGACCTGCTACGCTTCATGACGGTATTGAGCCGTTATCCGTTGATGAAGCAACTTATTACGCCAATTTTTTTGATGAAAAGAGAAACCATTTAAAGTTAAAAAAATTCGTTCCGGCTTCCGGTGCGGCCAGCAGAATGTTCAAATTTCTGAGCGAGTTTTTACAGGATTATAAACTCGGAGAAGAATCGATAAATGCCTATATCAACAGAAAGAAAGCTAAAAATTTATCACTGTTCCTCATAGGTCTGGAGAAGTTTCCGTTTTATCAGGAGGTTATGCAACGGTTGAAAAACAGCTATCCGGAGTTCGATTTATGGGGCTATGACAGTAAACACTATGCTTTTATTAAAATGCTTTTGTCTAAAAACGAATTTAATTTTGCCAGTAAACCGAAAGGGGTTTTGCCTTTTCACAAATATGCCACCCATATAGCCACACCCATAGAGGAGCATCTGAATGAAGCAGTGGCTTATGCTTCTTCTAATCAAAAAACGCATCTGCATTTTACTGTTTCTGAAGAACATCAATCGGATTTTGAACGGATTGCGGAAAAAATCAAATCAAAAATTGAAGCAGTTTCACAAACTGAGATAAGCATTAACTATTCTTATCAGGATAAATCGACAGACAGTATTGCGTTGGATGTAAACAACCAGTTTTTCAGGGAAGAGAATGAACAGTTGATTTTCAGACCCGGCGGTCACGGGGCATTGATCCAAAACCTGAATAACCTGGATGCCGATGTTGTTTTTATTAAAAATATTGACAACGTTATTCAGAATCACATAGATGATATTTCCTTATACAAAAAAGCCCTGGCGGGCATTTTGTTGGACAAGCAGCAGCAGATTTTTGATTATTTGCGGATGTTGGATGAAGATGCTGTCCGTAAAGAAACCCTGGATGAAGTTGTCCGTTTTATTGAGTCAAAACTACATTTTGAAGTAGTAGAAGATTTTTCAAAATATACCAGAGAGAGTAAAATAGAGTATTTGAAAAATTATTTAAACAGACCGATCCGTGTGTGCGGAATGGTTAAAAACGAAGGAGAACCCGGAGGTGGACCTTTTTGGGTAAGAGACAGAAAGGGGCTGGTTTTTCTCCAGATTGTTGAATCTTCACAAATTGATGAAAATGATGCGGCTCAGATGAAGATTCTGAAAAGTTCTACCCATTTTAACCCTGTTGATCTGGTTTGTGGAATCAGAAATTACCGGGGAGCTAATTTTGACCTGACCGAGTTTATTGATCATGCCAGTGGTTTTATTGTGCACAAAAATAAAGGGGGCAAAGATTTGAAAGCTTATGAACTGCCCGGGCTTTGGAACGGAGCGATGGCTAAATGGTTGACTGTTTTTGTAGAAGTACCGCTGGTGACTTTCAATCCGGTAAAAACAGTCAATGATTTACTAAAAATAGCGCATCAACCGTTATCATAAAAGATGGATGCAGGCAGAATCATATCCGAATTAACTTTTAAAGCGGTAAGAAGCAGTGGTTCGGGCGGCCAGAATGTGAACAAAGTTTCATCAAAAGTAGTGTTGTCTTTTGATGTGTTTACTTCGCAAAGTTTATCGGAGGAGGAAAAAAAACGGATAACCGAAAAACTGAAAACAAAGTTAACATCAGACGGAATCCTTCTTTTAAACTGTGATGAAGACCGGAGCCAGCTTAAAAACAAAGAAATTGTTACCAAGCGGTTTCTGAAACTCATTCAAAACGCATTAGTTATCCCCAAAGAAAGAAAAGCAACCAAAATTCCACGGGCAGTAATTGAAAAAAGAATCAAGGAAAAGCGAACTGCTTCCGAAATTAAACAAAACAGAAAGCGACCGGATGTTTGAAAAGGGAATAGGAATTTCTTGTGTCATTGAAATTGATTTTTATCATTGCCATTGAAATTGTTTTACTACCTTTGCACCGTCTCAAAGGGGTGCTTATATCCTGAACAACATTCAGGACAAACGAGCTGAGATCATACCCAACGAACCTGGAACAGGTAATGCTGTTTAGGGATTAGACAACAAAATAAAAGTGCACGTTTATTTTGCGGTCAGGAGGATCAATTTTTAATTTTTAACCAAGAATAATTACCCCTTTTATTCGTAAACTTTTACGAATGAAAACTTTATTCAACAATCGCCAGTATGGCACAAAAACGCTAAGCAGGTATTGCTTTGCGGGTTTTTTTCTATTTTCTTTTATCGGTTTTTCGCAGGAGCAGCAAGCTGTAGCAGACTCAACCAAAACCAAAGACATTCCGCTGGATGAGGTATTGGTATCAGCTGTTCGGGTTACCGCTCAATCGCCGGTAACTTTTTCCAACCTTCGCAGAGAAGAGTTTCAGTCCCGGAACCTGGGACAAGACATTCCGATTATGATGAACTATCTTCCCTCGGTGGTTACCACAACCGATGCCGGAGCCGGGGTGGGCTACACCGGAATCCGTGTCCGGGGTTCAGATGCCACACGCGTAAATGTAACGATTAACGGAATTCCGTATAATGACGCGGAAAGTCAGGGTACTTTTTGGGTAAATATGCCCGATTTTGCCAGTTCTACCGAAAGTTTACAATTGCAACGCGGAGTCGGTACCTCCACCAACGGAGCCGGAGCTTTCGGAGCCAGTTTGAATTTGTTGACCGATTCTTATGCCAAAGAATCCGGAGGTGAAATTTCTAATTCTTTCGGGAGTTTTAATACCAGAAAGCATACTGTCAAATTCAGTACCGGCTTAATGAATAATCGGTTTGAAATAGCCGGACGTTTGTCAAATATCGTTTCAGACGGTTACATTGACCGGGCTTCTTCTGACTTGAAATCTTATTTTTTGCAAGGAACCTACGTGGGTGAAACAACCTTGATTAAAGGATTGGTTTTTGGCGGGCAACAAAAAACATACCAGGCCTGGAACGGTTTAGAAGATCCTGAAATGTTAAGGAATAACAGAACATTCAACACGGCCGGAATGTATTTTGATGAGGAAGGAAATATGAAATTTTATGATAATGAAGTTGATAACTACCAGCAGGATCATTATCAGCTACACTGGAACGAACGTTGGAGCGAAAACTGGAGTACCAATTTAGCATTTCATTACACCATCGGGAAAGGGTATTTTGAACAATACCGACAAGATCAGTCGTTTTCTAATTATGGTTTAACACCGATAGAGTTAGGAGGCGAAATCATTGACAGGACTGATCTGATCAGAAGAAGGTGGCTGGATAATGATTTTTACGGAACAACTTTTTCAGCCGGTTATAAAAAAGACAATATAGACTTTATTTTAGGCGGGGGAGCAAACAAGTATGAAGGAGCTCACTTTGGCGAAATCATCTGGGCAAGATATGCCTCGCAAAGCGAAATAAGAGACCGTTATTATGATGATTTTTCCACCAAAACCGATGTCAATGTTTTTGCTAAAATGAACTATCGGTTAAACCATAAATGGAGTTTATTTGGCGATCTGCAATTTAGAACCGTAAACTTTACAGCAAACGGAGAGGATACGGGGCTGGTTGATGATACGTTTAATTTCTTTAACCCGAAAGCAGGAGTTACTTTTTCTGTGCATGACAAAAGTAACCTCTATCTTTCTTATGCAAAAGCAGGCCGGGAGCCTAACAGAAACGATTATGAAAACGGAAATCCAAGACCGGAACAGTTGCATGATATAGAGTTAGGCTGGCGGTATGCTACCGAAAAAACAAAACTTAATGTGAATGGTTATTTTATGAAATACAAAGACCAACTGGTTTTAACCGGAGAGTTAAACGATGTAGGAGCTCCTATTCGGGCCAATAGCGGCGATAGTTACCGTATCGGACTGGAAGTTGATGCTCTTTTAAAACTTTCAGAAAAATGGTATCTGCAACCCAATTTCACGGTTAGTCAGAATAAAAACCAACACTTTGTTTTTCAACGCGATGGTGAATTGCAAAATTTAGGCTCAACCAACATTGCTTTTTCGCCAAATTTCATTGCGGCGAACCGGCTGACTTTTGTTCCGGTGAAAAACCTGCAGCTTTCCTTTTTGTCAAAATTTGTGAGTGAGCAATATATGGGTAATATTGATGCAGAAAGCTCAAAACTGGCTGCTTATTTTGTAAACGATTTAAATGTTTCGTATGAATTAAAGACAACTAAAATCTTTAAAGCGATTCAGTTCAATGCCTTGGTCAATAATATTTTTGATTTAAAATACGAAAGTAATGGTTACTTCTACACGTATGATGATGATTTTTCAACACCGGGAACCGTTACAACGGTAGAAGGAGCCGGGTTTTACCCGCAGGCAGGGATTAATTTCCTGCTGGGGATCAACTTGTTATTTTAAATTTTTAAAAAAAGAAATCCCGGTTTAACCCCGGGATTTCTTTTTAATTATAAACCCTGATGACCGGACCGTTTACTTCTGTGCGGTAGCGTTTCATCGGATAGTCTAAATTTCCTAAACCGGTAAACAGGTTATACGATTCTCCGTCACACGGGCAGATAGCGTTTGTGCTTTGAAGCGTCATGGTGGAGCAGGAGCTCAAAGGTTGGTTGGGACAGGCTGCATCAAAAGCGTTATAGCCGCTTCCGGTATTAAAAACAATGATGCCTCTCGCCCCGGCATTTCCCTGTGAAAAATAAATGGAATTACCGGCAAATTTTAAAGAACTGTAAAGAGGCAGATCCGTGTTGATGTCAACAGAAAAAGTATAATTCGGAATGTTGGGGTTAAAGTTGTTGAAACGTTCGTTTTCACATCCGAACAGGAAAACACAGCTTATCAATAACAAAACAATTTTTTTCATAAACATCTTTTTTTTAGGTTTAGCAAATTTAATTTAATTACCTTTGAGAAACCGTATAAGGGAATAAATTTTCAAAATAATTAAAATTATACTATCTTTGTAGAAAGAAATCCTCTCAAAGGGGATTTTTTCTATTTTATAAAACGATAAAAATAAAGATTTTATATATCAGGATTCAGGTTTTTATGAATTTTGAAAAAAAAGTACAACAGCATTAAAATACACATGAAGTTATGAGTACCGTATCGTATTACACCGCAGAGGGGTTAAAAAAATTAAAAGAAGAGTTAGAGCAACTGAAAAATATTGAACGGCCAAAAGCATCGCAGGCCATTGCTGAAGCCAGGGATAAAGGCGATTTGTCTGAAAATGCCGAATATGATGCCGCGAAGGAAGCACAGGGCTTACTGGAAATGCGGATTTCTAAGATGGAGGAAATTTATGCCAACGCCCGGTTGATTGATGAATCACAGCTGGATCTTTCCAAAGCATTGGTGCTGTCTAATGTAAAGATTAAAAACCAGGCCAACGGCATGGTGATGAAATATACGTTGGTGGCTGAAAGCGAAGCCGACTTAAAGGCGGGAAAAATTTCGGTAACCTCACCCATCGGAAAAGGACTGCTGGGCAAGTCTGTTGGCGATGTGGCCGAAATTACCGTGCCAAACGGTATTTTAAAGTTTGAGATTCTGGAGATCTCCAGAGATTAATTTTTGAAGGATTAAAACCATGGCAAGCGTTTTTACCAAAATCATCAACGGTGAAATTCCATCGTATAAAATAGCAGAAGACGATCATTTTATTGCTTTTCTGGATGTAAACCCCAATGCTGTCGGGCATACGCTTTGTGTGCCGAAGCAAGAGATCAACAAACTGTTTGACATGGAAGAAGACCATTACCTGGCGTTGATGAAATTTTCCCGAAAGGTAGCAGTGGCTTTAGAAAAGGCAATCCCCTGTCAACGGATCGGTGTTGCCGTAGTGGGATTAGAGGTGCCTCATGTACATGTTCACCTGATTCCGCTACAGAACATGGAGGATATGCGGTTTCAACGGAAAGTGAGTTTAACCGGAGAGGAGTTTGAAAAAACCGTACAGAAAATAAAAAGTGAATTATAAACAAAATCCCGAAGAACTCGGGATTTTTTGTTTTTTATTTCTTTATCAAACTTATCACAAAAAGCAGTACCCAGGCTCCTCCGGCAGAAATTAAAATCTGCCATAGCAACCCGCCGCCGCCGATTCCTAATTTACCGGCCAGCCATCCGCCGATAAAGCTGCCAATGATTCCGACCACAATGTTTCCAATCAATCCGAATCCCGAACCTTTCCAGAGTTGACCTGCCAGCCATCCGGAGATTGCTCCAATCAGTAAAAAATACAAAAATTCCATAAAAATTGATTTTATTGGTTAATAGTGTTAAAAATATAAAAAATAAACGATATTTTTTAAAATATTATAGTTTTTTAAAACTAACCAACATGGTGGTGCCTTTGTCAACTTCGGACTGATAGACTTTGATTTTTCCTTTGTGGTATTCTTCTACAATGCGTTTTGTTAAAGAAAGTCCCAAACCCCAACCGCGTTTTTTGGTCGTAAACCCGGGTTCAAACACCTTTTTAAATTGTTTTTTCGGGATGCCTTTTCCGGAATCAGAAACCAGAATTTTTACTTCTCTTTCCTCTTCGGTAATGGTAAGTGATAGTTTTCCGCGGCCTTTCATGGCATCAATGGCATTTTTTACCAGGTTTTCAATTGTCCAGCTGTGTAGTGTGGGATTGAGGCTGACCAGAATGGTTTTGGTGGGTGCCGAAAATGAAAATTCAACTTGTTTGGAAAAACGTGCTTTTAAGTAATCAAATGACTGAATGGTCTCCGCCACCAAATCTAATTTTTCTAAAACAGGCTCTGAGCCTATTTTGGAAAAGCGATCGGCAATGGTTTGTAAACGGGTAATATCTTTTTCAATTTCTTTAAGGGTGTTTTCTTCTACGTTTTCAATTTTTAAGATTTCCAGCCAGCCGATTAAGGACGAAAGCGGTGTGCCGATTTGATGGGCAGTTTCTTTTGCCATTCCGGCCCAAAGTTTGTTCTGGGTGGCAACTTTTGTGCTTCTGTAATAATTATAAACCAAAGCCGTAAAAAGAATGATAATCAGAATCAACGCAATTGGATAATATTTCAGTTTATTGAGTAATGACGAATTGCCATAATACAAATACCAGAATTTACCGGGATTATATTCAATAACAATTGGTGTGTTTTCTTTTTTTAATTTTTCCAGCAGTTGATTTAACTTTCCTTTATTTGAAATGGTGCTTTCATCAATATTGGTCTGGTTGATTATTGTGTCATTTTCTGTTACAATAATCGGAATGGTCTTGTTGTTGTTGATGATCTGAAGCGGTAACTCAATTTCGTCCGTTTCAGGATTTGCATTATTAACTGTTTTCAGGCTTTCGGCCCAGAGTTCCATTTTCAGCTTTTCTTCGCTTTTAAAAATCTGAAAAAACGTGTAGGTGTTCCAAAGAATCAGCGAAATAATCACAAAAGAAGTGAAGATTAAAAACCATCGGGTTACATTTCGGCTTTCGGAAAATTGCATAAATCTGTATTTAGGATAAAAGTAGTAAAATCTTGTGTTAATTGAAAAATCCGGCCGGCAAATCCTGTTCAATTTTATACATTTGTATAAACTCAGAAAAACAATGGTCAGTATTTCTCCAAAAGATGTTTCTCCTTTAAAATTACAAGGTTATCTGCAAAGTTCGGTCGGACCCAGACCGATTGCTTTTGCCAGTACGGTTGATAAAAACGGGAACCCGAATTTGTCTCCGTTCAGTTTTTTTAACGTGTTCAGTTCCAATCCGCCCGTTTTGGTTTTTTCGCCAGCCCGGAGGGTGAGGGATAACACCGTTAAACATACCTTGATTAACTGCGAAGCTACGAAAGAAGTGGTGATAAATGTGGTGAATTTTGACATCGTTCAGCAAATGTCGTTGTCGAGCACAGAATATGCCGACGGCGTGAATGAGTTTCTCAAAGCAGGTTTAACCATGTTGCCTTCGGAAGTGGTAAAACCCTTTCGCGTAGCGGAAAGTCCGGTTCAGTTTGAATGCAGGGTCAATCAGATAATCAGCCTGGGTACTCAAGGCGGAGCAGGAAATTTAATTATTTGCGAAGTGGTAAAGTTGCATATAGAGGAATCTGTTTTAGATGAGAACGGCAACATTGACCAATATAAAATCGATCTGGTTTCGCGTATGGGAGCCAACTGGTATTCGCGTTCTAACCGTGGACTTTTTGAAATCCCAAAACCGTTGGCAACATTGGGAATCGGGGTAGATCAGATTCCTGCTTTTGTTAAAGAAAGCCCGGTTTTTAACGGGAATGATCTGGGGATGCTCGGAAATGTAGAAAGTTTGCCATCCACCGAAGAAATTAATATATTTGTAGATGAAAATATTCAGGTAAAAGGCGTTTTGAGTTCTGCTGATGAGATGAAAGTACATCAAAAAGCAAAAGAATTCTTAGACAAACAAGACGCTCTTTCGGCCTGGAAAGTTTTGTTAGCCAAACGGGTTTAATATAAGCCAATTTATTAATTTTTAAAATCAAGAACATGGAAGTTTCAGGAAAAATCAAAGTCATTAATGCCGAGCAACAAATCAGTGCGTCTTTCAGAAAAAGAGAATTGGTAGTTACCACGGAGGAGCAATATCCGCAACATATTATGATTGAATTCACACAGGATAAGTGTGATCTGCTTAACTCCTATAAGGTGGGTGAAGGGGTCAAAGTTTCGATTAATTTAAGAGGAAGAGAATGGGTTAATCCGCAAGGAGAAACAAAATATTTTAACTCCATTCAGGGCTGGAGAATAGAACGCTTGCAAGCTGAGGCTCCTGCTCAGCAAATGCCACCGGTGCCGGCGGCCGAGGCTTTTGAGCCGGCGACAAACTTTAATGAGGAAGAGCACGACGACTTGCCGTTTTAATTCTAAAAAAATAAATGAACAGATTCCGGATTCCAATGAAAAATACTATTGGGGTTTGGAATTTGTTGTTTAGAAGATAAAGACAGATGTATTTCCTGAGTAAAGAGTTATATTTTCCGCCCGCTTCTGAAGCCTCTTATGAAGGGATTCTGGCGGTAGGTGGCGATTTGAGTGCCGAACGGTTGCTTTTAGCTTATAAAAACGGAATTTTTCCTTGGTTTGAAGAAGATGAACCTATACTTTGGTGGAGTCCGCCACAACGAATGGTTGTAGATCCAAAAGCTTATAAAATAACTAAAAGCCTTCGGAATATTCTGAACAGAAAAATCTTTGATGTTACTTTTAATCAAAATTTTCCGGAAGTAATCCGGTATTGCCAGACAGTAAAACGAAAAGGACAGCAAGGTACGTGGATTACGGATTCTATGTGTGAAGCCTATCTGAGATTGCACGGATTAGGAGTGGCAAAATCGGTTGAAGTTTGGCAGGAAAACAAGTTGGTCGGCGGTTTATATGGTGTTGATTTAGGTAAGGTTTTCTGTGGCGAGAGCATGTTCTCGCTCGTACCCAATGCCAGTAAAGTGGCTTTTGTTTCGCTTGTTCTACAACTTCGCCGGGATAATTATCACCTGCTGGATTGTCAGGTGCATAATGACCATTTGGAAAAATTAGGGGCTTTTGAAATCTCAAGAGAAAGTTATCTTAAAATTCTGAAGTCTTCCGTTTAGCTTCTTTTCCAGCAACTCAACAGGTGGTCATTAACCATTCCGGTGGCTTGCATGTGGGCATATACAACGGTGGAACCCACAAATTTGAATCCTCTTTTTTTCAGATCTTTGCTGATGGCGTCTGAAAGCGGTGTTGAAGCAGGAATTTCTCTTAATTCCCTAAACTGGTTTATGATGGGTTTTCCGTCGGTAAATTTCCATATATAGTAGGAGAATGTGCCAAATTCTTCACGAATTTTAATAAAGGCTGATGCATTGCTTACTGCTGCTCTTATCTTGAGTTGATTGCGGATAATTCCGCTATCCTGCATTAGTTCCATGATTTTTTTTTCAGAAAACGTTGCCACTTTTTCATAATCAAAACGGGCAAAGGCATTTCTGAAATTTTCTCTTTTAGACAATACGGTGTACCAGCTTAATCCTGCCTGAAAAGTTTCTAAAATTAAAAATTCAAATAGTTTTTGGTCATCATAAACCGGTTCGCCCCACTCTTCATCGTGATAATTGCGGTATAAATCATCTTTTTCGCACCAGGCACATCTTGTTTTGATTTCCATATGTATTTGATTTTTGACAAATATAAAAAATCAAATACATAAAATTTCACTATTGCTATAATTGGGGGTTGTAGTTTTATTTTTCATAAAAATTGCATTAAGGTATTTAAAATATGGGGGTATGTCGTACTTTTGATATATAAATGTTTCTTGTTTGTGATGAAAATAGGGGTTCCTAAAGAAATTAAAAATAACGAGAGCCGGGTTGGAATGACTCCGGCCGGTGTTTTTGAACTGATTAAAAACAATCATACAGTTTATGTCCAACAGGATGCCGGATCCGGAAGTGGCTTTTTTGATACGGATTATGCCGTGGTAGGAGCTGTTTTGGTGCCGACTGCCGCAGAAGTTTATGCCAATGCAGATATGATTGTAAAAGTGAAGGAACCTGTTGCAGAGGAATATCCGTTAATCAAAGAAGATCAAATCATTTTTACGTATTTTCATTTTGCTTCCAGTGAGGAGCTGACCAAAGCGATGGTGCAATCCAAGTCCGTTTGTATTGCTTATGAAACGGTAGAAGAACACGACGGTTCGTTGCCGTTGCTTACCCCCATGTCTGAAGTGGCCGGAAGAATGGCTATTCAACAAGGGGCAAAATATCTAGAAAAGCCCATTAAAGGAAGAGGGGTTTTGTTAGGTGGTGTTCCCGGTGTTCCGCCCGGAAAAGTATTGGTGTTAGGAGCGGGCATTGTAGGCATTCAGGCGGCTAAAATGGCAGCGGGTTTGGGAGCACATGTAACTATCCTGGATATCAATATGAAGCGACTTCGGTATGTGAATGATGTAATGCCGAGTCATGTGGTGACTGAGTTTTCGAGTGAATATAATATCAGGAGACATATTAAAAATCATGATTTGATTATTGGAGCGGTTTTAATTCCGGGAGCCAAGGCACCAAAATTAATTACAAGGGATATGCTGAAAGAAATGCACCCCGGTACGGTGATGGTTGATGTGGCGGTTGACCAGGGCGGTTGTTTTGAAACAACTGTGGCTACCACACACGAAAATCCTACTTATATCATAGATGATGTGGTGCATTATTGTGTGGCCAATATGCCGGGAGCCGTACCTTATACGTCAACCTTAGCCTTAACAAATGTTACGTTGCCGTATGTTTTAAAATTAGCCGATTTAGGGTGGAAAACAGCCAGTGAACGCTATCCTGATTTAGCAAGAGGCCTCAATATTGTTCAGGGAGAAATTGTTTATAAAGAATTAGCCGGGACGTTCAATTTTAGTTAATAGGTTTTATTTGTTTGTTTGTTAGAAATCCCATCGCTGTTAAGTAGATGGGATTTTGCTTTTTACTTCACATTTAAAATGGTTTGTTTGTATAGATCTTCTGTTTTTTTTCTGGCCCAATCTGTTTTTCTCAGGAAAGTTAAACTTGATTTAACCGATGGATTGTCGGTAAAACAGTTGATTTTTATTTTTTGACCTAAGGTTTCAAAACCGTAAAAATCAACCAAATATTCAACTATAGCTTGTAGTGTTTTTCCGTGAAGCGGATCGTTGTGTTGCATGTTATAAATTTAATGATGTCGGATATTATTGCTTAATCAAAACGCAACGTCCTTTCTTTTCGAGGCAAATCAATTAGGGTGTTTCACTCAATACAAATTTAAAAATAAAAACCTCAATCATTGCAATTGAGGTTTTTGATATGTATACTGAAAAAAGTTCAGGTTTTTACCCTAAAGTAACTCTTTTGAAACCTGTAATTTCAACGTTGAAGCCTTTCACATAATCACTGACTTTTTTACTGTCATCTTTGATGAAATTCTGATCTAATAAAGCTTTTTCCTGATCTAAAGTCGTATTGTCAGAGATAAAACGCTGGATTTTACCCGGGATAATTTTGTCCCAAATTTGCTCCGGTTTACCTTCTGCTTTTAATTCAGCCTTAGCATCTTCTTCTGCTTGTTTTAAAACATCTTCTGTTAATTGAGCGTAAGAAATGTATTTGGGAACATTTTTTAATGTTTTTCCTAAACGTGCTGCTTCTTCATTTTCTTTTTCGATGATAGCAATACGAGCATCAAGTTCAGAAGCAATAAAAGCAGGGTCAAAATCTTTGTAAGATAAAGTATCTGCTCCCATTGAGGCTACTTGCATGGAGATGTCTTTGGTTAATGTTTCTGCATCGGCAATTGCTGATGAAATGGCCGTTAAAGCAGCAATTTTGTTCACGTGTACATACGATCCGACAAATGCACCTTCTAAAATTTCAAAACCACCAATTTCAATTTTCTCACCGATAACTCCTGTTTGTTCGATTAATTTTTCAGCAACGGTCATGTTTGCATCAAATGGAGAAGCTAAAAAGTCTTCTTTAGAAGCAAAATTAATCGCTTTTTCAGCTAATTGTTTTGCTAAAGCAACAAAAGATTCGTTTTTACCTACGAAATCTGTTTCACAGTTTAATGTGATAACAGCACCTTTGGTTTTGTCTGCATTTACAAAAGCAGCAGCGGCACCCTCGGTTGACTCACGGTCAGAACGGTTAGCAGCCACTTTTTGTCCTTTTTTTCTAAGGTTTTCGATTGCTTTGTCAAAATCACCATCTGCTTCTACTAAAGCTTTTTTACAGTCCATCATCCCTGCACCGGTGATTTGTCTTAATTTATTTACGTCTGCAGCAGTAATTGTTGCCATTTTGTATCTGTTTTTAAGTTTAAATTTTTTTGTAAAAAAACAAATTCCAATATTCAAATTCCAAATTCCAATTTTATTAAATCATCAATTTTTAGAGAGACAATTTTTTGGAACTTGGAATTTTTCCTATCGGAATTTATAGTTATTTATTCTTCAGAAGTAGTGTCAGCTTCTGCAACCGGAGTAGCTTCTACTGTTTCCTCTACGGCATCTTCTGCAACATCCGCTTCTTTTTCAGATCCTCTTTCAGAAAGACCTTCGATGATAGCGGCAGTTACTAAAGATAAAATTTTGTCAATTGATTTAGAAGCATCATCATTTGCTGGGATTACATAATCCACTTCACGAGGATCTGAATTAGTATCAACCATTGCAAAAACTGGAATGTTTAATTTTTGAGCTTCTTTTACTGCGATGTGTTCCGCTTTGATATCTACTACAAATAATGCAGCAGGTAATCTTGACATGTCAGCGATAGAACCTAAGTTCTTCTCTAGTTTAGCACGAAGACGATCGATTTGTAATTTTTCTTTTTTAGAAAGTGTATTAAAAGTGCCGTCTTTCTTCATTCTATCGATAGAAGCCATTTTTTTAACCGCTTTACGGATAGTAACGAAGTTAGTCAACATTCCACCAGGCCATCTTTCAGTGATGTACGGCATGTTGGCAGCTGTTGCTTTTTCGGCTACGATATCTTTTGCCTGTTTTTTGGTAGCTACAAAAAGTACTTTTCTACCGGAAGCTGCAATTTTTTTCAAAGCTTCATTTGCTTCTTCAATTTTAGCAGCTGTTTTATATAGGTTAATGATATGAATACCATTACGTTCCATATAAATGTAAGGAGCCATGTTCGGATCCCATTTACGAGTCATGTGTCCAAAATGAACACCAGCCTCTAGTAAGTCTTTAACTTCAACTTTGTTTGCCATTTTTGTACTAGTTTACGTTCTGTTGATTAGCAATAATGTAGTAGCGATTACTCTGGTCTTCATTATTTAGATGCTAAACTAATTTTCCGATGAAATCGGAATAATAACAACAATAACTTTTTTAATAATAATTTTAAATCTTTAACAGTTTTTAAAGCTGTTTTTTGTGATACGGAAACGAGTTCAGTATTAACGTTTAGAGAATTGGAATCTCTTACGAGCTTTTTTCTGTCCGAATTTCTTACGTTCAACCATTCTTGGATCTCTGGTTAGCAATCCTTCTGGTTTCAAGATAGCTCTGTTTTCAGCTTCTACCTCACACATGGCTCTTGCAATAGCCATTCTCACGGCTTCTGCCTGCCCTGTTGAACCACCGCCATATACATTTACTTTTACGTCAAAGTTTTCTGCATTGTTTGTCATAGACATCGGTTGCATTACTTTGTATTGTAAAGTAGCTGTAGGGAAGTAGTTTTCAAATTCTCTTTTGTTTACGGTGATTTTTCCTGTTCCTTCTGAAACATAAACACGTGCCACAGCACATTTTCTTCTACCGATTTTGTGAATAACTCCCATTACTTCAGATCGTTTAAGTTAACGGTTTTTGGCTGTTGAGCCGCATGTTTGTGCTCAGAACCAACATTTACATTTAAATTGCGGAATAGTTGAGCTCCTAATTTGTTTTTAGGCAACATTCCTTTTACAGCTTTCTCTACTAATAATGCAGGGTTTTTTTGTTGCATTACTTTAGCGGTCAAGCTTCTTTGTCCACCTGGGTAACCTGTGTGGCGGATGTACGTTTTGTCATCCAACTTGTTACCAGTCAGGTTGATTTTTTCTGCGTTGATAACGATTACGTTATCTCCACAATCAACGTGCGGGGTATAGCTTGGCTTGTATTTACCTCTCAAAAGCATCGCTACTTTTGAAGCTAAACGACCTAAGTTATGACCCTCAGCATCTACAACAATCCACTGCTTGTCTGCGGTAGCTTTGTTGGCTGAAACTGTCTTGTAGCTTAATGTGTTCACAATAATTTATTTTAATTAAACATTCCATCCCCAATAAAGGGGATGCAAAAGTACAATTAATTATGATAAAAGCAAATAGCAATTTGAGAATATTTTTTTTATTCTGTTTTAGGGTCATGTTTTTGGCTAATTCTTTTGAATATAAGTGCTTAACAAAGGGTTTGGAGTCTTGGTGTTTTGTTGGGGTAACAGTTCTTTTTCAGGACAAATCACGATGTTATCACCAAAAAGGATGAGAGATATGGTGTAAAGCACGTAAAACTATTCATAAATTTATTATTTTTACAACTTAAATCCGAGTATTATGAAGCCGAAAGCTACTTTAAAACAGATTTCAAAAGATTTGGGTATTTCCGTTTCAACGGTTTCCAAGGCGTTAAGTGACAGCCATGAAATTAGTGAGCCCACTAAAATAAGGGTGCAGGAGTATGCAAAGCTTCAGAATTACAAGCCGAACTCGATGGCTAAGAATCTGAAAAACCAGCGGACTAATACCATTGGTGTAATTATACCGAATATACTGAATCCTTTTTTTGCTAAAGTTTTCAGCGGTATTGAAAAAGCAGCCAATGCCAAAGGGTATAATGTGATTACCTATATATCCAATGAATCGCATAGCAAGGAAAAACAGGCGATGGATTTGCTGAGCAACGGAACGGTGGATGGTTTTATCGTATCGGTCGCCGAAGAATCGCAGGCAAAAAATGTTTCGTCTCATTTTAAAGAAATACTTCGTGAAGGATTACCTGTTGTGATGTTTGACCGTATCATGGAAGATGTGAATTGTGATAAGGTTATTGTTGATGATTTTGAGTCTTCGGTAGAAGCGGTAAATCACCTGGTAAAATTAGGGTGTAAGAAAATTGCCTTGCTGTCCTGTATCGACAATTTGAGTGTCGGAAAACTCCGGGCACTGGGTTACGAAAGGGCTTTACAGGATAATAAGATACGGGTTAACGAGCAGTATATCATTAAAACGGACAATCAGGAAGATTTTGATACCCGTCTGGAAAAACTTTTGGCCACCGGAGAAATTGACGGTATTCTGGCGGTTGATGAACATGCCTCTACCATGGCCATGAAGATTGCCATCCAAAAAGGGATTAAAATTCCGGATGAATTGTGTGTGATTGGTTTTGCCGACGGTGTCTGGTCACGTCGGTTAACGCCAAGTCTATCCACGATCAGTCAGCACGGCCCCGAAATTGGTGAAGAAGCTGCCAAACTTTTAATTGAAAAACTCGAACGAAAACAGGAAACACCGACGTATAAGACTACAGTTGTGAAGACGGAACTGAGACAGCGGGATTCTACGAGGAGGGTTTAGGTCAAACTTTGATCGTTTAACCGGAACTCAGAAAAGGTAGTTTTACAAACTTAAAAATCCATTTTTAAACATAAAGAGTACAAATATACAAAAGAGAAAAGTTGCCATTACATAACTATTTACTATTGTGTTTTTTTGTTCTGAATGTGATGTTTTAATTTGGTATACATTAAATAAAACTGGAGGTAAGATTATTGCAAGATTTGCTATTTTTCCTGAAGTAATTGCTGTTTGACTTTCTGAGCCTGCTCCAGATCCGAAAAACAAAAAAAAAGAGATAAGCAAAATAAAAAAGACTATATAAAAGTAAAGAATTTCTATACTTAAAATGATTCCTAACAGTTTAAGATTGATTTTCATGCCTAAATTATCTATTGACATACTTACTTTGTTATGATTGAACTTAAAACTGACAACCGACAACTGAAAATGCCTAATGAGCCTCCAGCCAATTCCTTCCCATTCCTAATTCCACCTCCAACGGAACACTTAATTTAAATGCATTTTCCATTTCGTGCTTAATCACCGGTTGAATTTTTTCCAGTTCAGAATTGTGCACATCAAACACCAGCTCATCATGCACTTGCAGTAACATTTTGGATTGCCAGTTTTCCGAAGTTAATTTGTGATGGATATTAATCATCGCAATTTTGATGATGTCTGCCGCAGAACCTTGAATTGGGGCATTTACGGCATTTCGTTCGGCACCGCTTCTGACCACGGCATTTGCCGAGTTAATGTCTTTTAAATAACGGCGTCTTCCCAAAACGGTCTGCACATAACCGTGTTCTCTGGCAAAGTCAACCTGATTGGCTATATAAGCTTTCAGTTTCGGATAGGTGGCATAATAGGCATCAATCAACTCCGCACTTTCTTTTCGGGATAAATTGGTCTGGTTGGAAAGCCCGAATGCCGAAACACCATAAATGATTCCGAAATTCACCGTTTTGGCATTGCTTCGTTGTTCTTTGGTGACTTCTTCCAACGGAACATTGAACACTTTTGCAGCGGTGCTTTTGTGAATATCTTCGTTGTTCTGAAAGGCTTTAATCATGTTTTCTTCACCCGATAAAGCGGCAATGATGCGAAGTTCTATCTGCGAATAATCGGCAGAAACTAAAGTGTGATTCTCATCCCGGGGAATAAATGCTTTCCGGATTAACCGCCCTCTTTCGGTTCGAATCGGAATGTTTTGCAAATTCGGATTGTTTGAACTCAACCGTCCCGTTGCCGCAACGGTTTGCATATAATCGGTGTGCACACGTTGTGTCTTTGGATCAACCTGATTGGGCAGTGCCTCAATATAGGTGCTTTGCAATTTCACCATTTGTCGCCATTCCAAAATGTCTTTCACAATTTGGTGTTCGTTAGCCAGGTAGCTTAATACTTCTTCGCCGGTGGCATATTGACCGGTTTTGGTTTTCTTTTGTTTGGTTCCGCCGATTTTCAGTTTGTCGAACAAAATATCCCCCAATTGTTTGGGCGAAGCCAGGTTGAATTTTTCACCGGCTGTGTCATAGATTTTTTGTTCAAAATCGGAGATGTCCTTTTGCATGTCTGCCGACATTTTTTTCAGAAAGTCAACATCTAATCGAATACCTTCGGATTCCATGTCGGCTAAAACCTGAATTAACGGAATTTCAATTTCATCAAACAATTTTTTCGTTTCGGCTTTGTCTAAAATCGGACTGAACACTTGTTTTAACTGGAATGTAATATCGGCATCTTCGGCAGCATATTCTTTGATGTCTTCCAAATTGACATCACGCATCGACAATTGGTTTTTGCCTTTTTTTCCAATTAGGGTTTCGATGGATTTTGGTGAATATTTTAGATACGTTTCCGATAAAACATCCATGTTGTGACGCATATCGGGATTGATCAAATAATGAGCAATCATCGTGTCAAATAGTTTTCCTTTGACTGAAATGCCGTAATTCGCTAAAATTTTCAAATCATATTTGATATTCTGACCGATTTTTTCAATCGTTTCACTTTCAAAAAAAGGGCTGAATTTTTCAATTAAGGTTTGGGCTTCTTCCTGATTTTCCGGAAAAGGAATGTAAAATGCTTTTCCTTTTTCCCATGAAAGTGCCAAACCAACCAATTCGGCATTCAACGCATCAATTCCGGTGGTTTCGGTATCAAAACAAACTGAAGTCTGATTCATCAGGTTTTGCATCAATAACTTTACGGGTAGGTCACCCTGTACGACTTGATAGAAATGCTCAGTGTTTTCGAGTGTTGCATAAAATGATTGCGATGTGGGTTGTTCGCTAGAATCATCATCTACAAAACCAAATAAATCAAATTGGTCTTCGTTGGTTTTTTTGGCTGTTGGTTTTTTTTGATTTTTGCCATTGTCACTCTCATTGCGACTCTCGTTGCCATTGGTAGTAATCTCATCATATTCCTTACCGGTACCAAACCATTTGTCAAATTGAGCTTTCATCTGGCGGAATTCCAGTTCCTGAAACAAAGCGTCGGTTTTTTCTACATCAGGTTTGGATAATTCATAATCAGTTGCATCAAAGGTAACCGGACAGTCGAGCAGAATGGTGGCCAGTTTCTTAGATAACAGTCCTTTTTCTTTATTGGCCTCAATTTTTTCTTTGATGGCTCCTTTTAACTGATCTGTGTTGGCTAATAAATTTTCAATTGAGCCGTATTCTGCCAGGAATTTTTTGGCAGTTTTTTCTCCCACACCGGGCAACCCGGGAATATTGTCCACCGCATCGCCCATCATCGCTAAAAAGTCAATTACTTGTAGCGGATGGTCAATTTCAAATTTTTGCTTTACTTCTTCAATACCCCAGATTTCAATGTCATTTCCCATTCGGGCCGGACGATACATAAAGATGTTTTCTGATACAAGCTGGCCAAAATCTTTGTCGGGCGTCACCATAAAGACCTGAAATCCTTCTTTTTCGGCTTGTTTGGCCAATGTTCCGATCAAATCATCCGCTTCATAACCGGCTTTTTCTATGATCGGAATATGCATAGCTTTCAGCAGTTCCTGGATATAGGGAACGGCAATTTTGATGGCTTCAGGAGTCTCGTCACGGTTGGCCTTGTATTCCTGAAACATTTCCAGACGGTAATCGCTTCCGCCTTTGTCAAAAGCTACGGCCAAGTGATCGGGTTTTTCACGTTTGATTACGTCCATCAGCGAATTCATGAATCCCATGATGGCCGATGTGTCCATGCCTTTGGAATTGATCCGTGGGTTTTTAATGAAAGCATAATACCCACGAAAAATCAAAGCGTAAGCATCAAGAAGGAAAAGGCGTTTTTGGGTTGACATAGTGTAATTTTAAAAAGTAAAAATAACAAATCTAAATGAAAGAATAAGGAGATTGATAAGGATTAAATTTTAATTATTTATTAACTAATAAACTATTGAAACTTTGTTACTTTGCCTAAAAAATACCTGTGCTGTCCCGATTACTATTTTTTATTCTCGTTGTTTTATTCATTGAAGCCTATGCTTTTCAGGCATTCAAAACCCTTTCACGAATCAAATGGGTTCAGTATTCTTATGTTATTTTAAGCATACTTATTTTAGTTTACATTATTTATTCATTTACCCAGTTTGACAGAAGCGTCGGTCAAACACCCAAAACACTTTTTACCCTGGGGCTGGTTTTGATTGTTTATATTCCTAAGATGATTTTAACGGTAGTGATGTTCGGAGAAGATTTTTACAGGATAATTTCCGGCACAATAGCTCATTTTTTAGGGAATACGACACAAAGTTCTTTTCTCCCGGAAAGGAGAAAATTTGTTAGTCAGATTGCTGTTGGCGTGGCCGCTGTTCCGTTTTTGTCTTTATTGTATGGAATGACTAAAGGAAAATATAATTTTAAAGTCATCAGGCAAACATTGTTTTTTCCGGATTTACCCGATAGTTTTGACGGTACTACCATTACACATATTTCCGATATTCACTCCGGGAGTTTTGATGACCCTCAAAAAATTCAATATGCGGTTGATTTAATCAATGAACAAAACGCAGACTTGGTTTTGTTTACAGGAGATATAGTAAACACACACGCTACCGAAATGCATCCGTGGATCGATACATTCAAAAGAATACATCAACCGAAATTCGGAAAATATTCTGTTTTGGGGAATCACGATTATGGAGAATACGTCAATTGGCCTTCGCAACAGGCCAAAGAAGCTAATTTCATGGCGATTAAAGATTTGTACCGCCAGATTGATTTTAAATTGCTGATGAATGAACACGTAAAATTGAAAAACGGAACGGATGAAATAGTGGTGGTTGGGGTTGAAAATTGGGGACATAATTTCAAGAAAGCGGGAGATCTGGCAAAAGCATCGGCCGGGTTAAACCAAAAGGATTTTAAAATTTTAATGAGTCATGACCCGAGTCATTGGGAGTATGAAGTAAAGAATCATTCCGATCATTATCATTTAACCTTGTCAGGTCACACACACGGCTTGCAGTTTGGAATAGAAATTCCGGGAATTGTAAAATGGAGCCCGGTGCAATATGTCTATAAACAATGGGCGGGATTATATGAAAATATCGGTCGTTACATCTATGTCAATCGAGGTTTTGGCTTTCATGCTTACCCCGGAAGGGTAGGGATTTGGCCTGAAATAACGGTAATCCAACTAAAAAAAGGACAAAAAGTAGTGTAATTCGTTAAAAATACTACATTTGTATATTATTTAATAAAGAATAGGTTTAATTTCAATATAAAATTTGTCAATTTATGTCAAAATTTGGTGAACTTATTAATGCTCAGGTTCCGGTGTTGATTGATTTTTACACGGAGTGGAATGAGTCTTCTGTGGCGATGCATCCGGTCATCCGGGATGTGGCGGCCGCATTGGGAGATAAAGCAAAAGTGATAAAAATAGACGTGGATAAAAACCAGGAGTTAGCCGATGCGTTGCGAATCAAAGGATTACCTACTTTGATGATTTACAAAGAAGGGCAGATGGTTTGGAGGCAGTCCGGCGAACTGGATGCCAATACAATCATTGGTCTGGTTCAGGAACAGGTCTGATTTAACGGATTATATCACATTGGTATCCGTTTTCGGATAAGAATTGCAGTGTTTTTGGAAGAGCATATTCCAAATTCCGGAACGCTTTTTTGCTGTCGTGAAAAACGATAATACTACCGGGTTCCACGTGCCTGATGACATTTTCCAAACACTTTTCCTTCGAAATTTCTTTTTTGTAATCGGCACTCAATACATCCCACATGATGATTTTATAACCGGATTTTCGCAATTTTTTGGATTGTAAAGGTTTGATTTTGCCGTAAGGCGGACGGAAGAGCTTGGCCGGGGGGTTGTGGTGAGAAGATTTCTGGATTGCTTCTTCGCATTTTTCAACCTGTTTTAAGTAGGCTTGGTTGGAGGTACTCCATCCTTTTACATGGTCAAAAGTATGGTTTCCTATTGCATGACCTTCCCGGATAATCCGGTTAAAGATATCCGGATGATTCACTATGTTGTTTCCGATACAAAAAAAAGTAGCTTTAAAGTGATAGACTTTCAATTGTTCCAGCACCCAATCGGTGATTTCCGGAATCGGTCCGTCATCAAACGTTAAAAACACTTTTTTTTCACGATTCGGAATACTCCAAACATAGTTTGAAAAAATGCGTTTAATGATCGGGTTTGTTTTTATCCAGAGTAGATTCATAAATTATAGAGCAAACAGAGCTGTGTTAACAGCACTGTTTTTTATTCATTCTTGCGGCCAAACCGTTCAAATCGTTTGTTGTAGTTGTTGAATGTTTTTCTGTTCTTTTCAAAAAACGCAAGGTCATTTTTATTTTTTGCCACTTGAATCAAAGAACGGTAACGCTCAAGGTTTTTCACGATTTCATAAATATTGTTGTTTTGTTCAGAAGATTTTAAACCGCTGTAATAGTTCAGGTAGTCATTGTATTTTGCGGCTAACTGATTAGTTAAAGCCCTCGCTTTTTCAGTTTCGCCTACATCGTAATAACCTGCTACAAAAGGTTCTATCAGGGTATAAAAGCCGTACTTGTCTAAAGGTAATTTGGTTAAGGCTAATTCAATGACTTTTTTCGCTTTTTCAGTTTTCCCTTCCGCAATAAGCTGTTGCATTAAACGGGATAAGTTCAATCGGTAGGTAATGCTGTTTCTGCGGGTTTCAATGTCGTGATAAATATCTCCGTCACTATTGCCCCAGTCCCATTTCATGACAATATCATACATTTTATCACTGTCAATCATGCCCATTTCCATTTGTCCGCTTTCAGGTTTATAAGGTGTTTTTACAGGGACTAATTTATATACTAAGCCGTCCAGTTGCAGGTATTGTTTCATCCAGAGGAAATCTTCGTCAGAATCGCTTCCACCGGTAAAATAGATAGGTCTTTCCCAATTGTTGTTCTGGATGATGTCAAACATCATCGTGCGGGCTTTGTATATGGCCCTGTCTTTGATGTCAATGTCCATATAAGGAACAATAGAATCATAATATTTTTCAGAAACAACCTTGTTTTTGATAACGGCTTCCTTGTCAACCGTATACCTTATTTTGTTGGTCGGAAAGAAATGTACGCTTTGTCCGCTTTGCATTTCAAGTTTGGTATTCGGGTCATCGCTTTTAATGAAGTTAATAAAATCTTTCAGTTCCCACCGGTTTTGTGTGATTTCATTATAAACACAATAATCGAGTTTGTCCCCAACATATAGTTTTCTTTCAAATGAAATAGGTAAAGGTTCAGAGGTATAAGCTTTAGCTTTCATCTGATCAATGTGCCAGTCTGTCATAAATAACTGGGTGTTTACCACTCGTACGTCTCTTCGTATCCCTTCAATTTCCTGGGCATACCAAAGCGGGAACGTGTCATTGTCGCCAATGGTAAACAATATTGCATTCGGTTCACACGATTCCAGATAGCCTTTTGCATTGGCTAAAGCGGTGTATTTTCCGGACCGGTCATGGTCATCCCAGTTTTGCGAAGCAAGCAGTACCGGAGCAGCCAACAGAGATGCAACAAAAACAACAGGAAAAACAACCTTGGGCTGTAGCCATTTTTGCAAAGCATCAAAAATAGCATAGACCCCGATTCCGATCCAAACGGCAAATACATAGAATGACCCAACCAGGGCATAATCTCTTTCGCGGGGTTCAAACGGTCTTTCGTTCAGGTAGATTTTCAGAGCCAGTCCCGTAAACAAAAACAAAGCCAGCAATACATAAAAACTTTTCAGGTCTTTTTTTGAATGATAAAGCAGGCCAATAATGCCTAAAATAAAGGGTAAAAAGTAATATAAATTACGGCCTTTGTTGTTAAGTACATCCTGGGGGAGGTTTTTTTGAGAGCCTAAAAACACTTCGTCTATAAAGTCAATACCGCTCATCCAATTTCCTTCGTTGTCATATTTTCCCTGAACGTCACTTTGCCGGCCTACAAAATTCCACAGTAAGTAGCGGACATACATGTAGCCGAACTGGTATTCGAACATAAATTTGAAATTATCCGTTGTTTTGGGCTTTTCCACAATCAGGTAGTTTCCGTAGGCTTTTAAAAAGGAGATGTAATCTTCTGTGTCAAGTCTCCCGGAACTGTAGGCTTGTCTGAACTGAGCAACGATATCAACGAGTTCCTGTTCATGGGCATATTCAGGGTTAATTTTAAAATCTACAACATTGGTAAATTCCATGTAGTTTTGTGCGTTGTCACCACTCCACATTCTGGGTAAAAAGGTTTTGTGTGCGTTGTGGCTGTTTTGAGTTGCGTTAATATAGTTGTTGGTGATAACGTATTTCCCGGTTTTGTAATCGCGTTCATAGTTAGGAGCTTTGTCAAGGTAAGGCTCGTCCGGATCCAGTCCGGCAAACATGTCGGTAAATTGCGGGCCGTAAAACAAGGGGTTCTGCGGGTATTGTTCACGGTTATAGTAGGCCAGTACCTCCCGGGCGTCAGACGGACGGTTCTCGTTGATGACAACATTGGCGTTGGCACGGATCGGAAGCATCATCCAGGTGGAAAAACCAATAAACACAAAAAGAATACACAGCAGGATCGTGTTGTATTGCGGAAGGTTTTTTTGACGGGTAAAGCGGAGTCCGAAATAAAAGAATGCAATGAGAAACAACGTCATAAAAATGGTTCCGGAGTTAAACGGCAATCCGAGTGTGTTGACCATAAATACTTCTGTTTTTCCAAAAAGCGACATGGTCAAGGGGAGTAACATCTTAAAAATAAAAAGCAGAATGGCTACCACCACGATATTGGCAATGATAAAATTTTTAACGGTTACCGTTTTGTAATTTTTAAAGAAGTATAACAACCCAATCGAAGGAATCGTTAGCAAAGCCATAAAGTGAACGCCAAATGAAAGTCCGACGACCAAGCAAATTAATAAAAGCCATTTGTTTCCTCGTGGCGTGTGCATGTCGGTTTCCCATCGTAAGCCAAGCCAGAATAATAATGAAATTAATAAAGTTGCCATGGCATATACTTCGGCTTCCACGGCATTATACCAGAAACTGTCTGTAAATGTAAAGGCTAAAGCACCAACCAAAGAAGCACCTAAAATAGCCATTTCATCCATTTTGGTAACCTCTTTAAATCGAATTACAATTTTTCTCAACAGCAGGGTGGATGACCAAAACAGGAATAAAATAGTAAATGCACTGGAGAAAACCGACATCATGTTGACCATTAAGGCTACCTTGGTGTCATCCGGGGCAAACAGGGCAAAAAATGCACCGATCATTTGAAACAGGGGAGCTCCCGGCGGATGACCGACCTGTAGTTTGGCGGAAGTGGAAATATATTCGCCACAATCCCAAAAACTTAAAGTTGGTTCAACAGTCAGGCTAAAGGTAAGTAAGGCAACGGTAAAAGCGAACCATCCTAATAAAGTATTCCACTTTTTAAAATTGAATGTAATCATCAGTGCTATTTATTGTTTATGCTTGAATCCAGCTACAAAGAAACTATTTTTTTGCGGAAACGACTATGGCTTAACAAAATTTTCTCAATAATAATTGTTTGTTTCAGGACTTAAATGGCTCGTTTTTAAACTTATTACCGATTTGCGAAAAATATTTCAGATAAAAATCTTTTATTTATTTGCATTAAATAAAAAATGTTATAAATTTGCACCCGCAATCAAGCAATTTTGGTCCATGGTGTAATGGTAACACTACGGTTTTTGGTGCCGTCTTTCTAGGTTCGAGTCCTAGTGGACCAACAGTAAAGCCCGCTCAACAGAGCGGGCTTTTTGTTTTTACGGCATAAAAAATCCTGTCAGGCTACTGACAGGATTTTGAAAAGTGTATCGGTTTGTTATATCTTAAAAGTCAGAACCGGTTTAACGGCGTGATTAACCAAGTCTTCGCTGATGCTTCCGTTAAAGAAATGAGAGAGACCTTTGCGTCCGTGCGTACACATTCCAATTAAATCAGCGTTAATACTGTTGGCAAAATTCAGAATTCCTTTTTCAACATTGGCATCATTAAAAATGTGGGTTGAATAGCTGTTGATTTTGAATTGAGCGACAAAGTTATCTATTATTTCCTGTGCCACTAAAGTGGATTTAAAACTGTTTGGGGTATTAATCATGACTAGATTCAATTCCGCACCAAACTTATTGGCAACTTCAACAACTTTGGCAAAAGGTTTTTTAGCTTCATCGGCAAAATCAGAAGCAAACACAAATTTTTTGATATTGAAATCAGGAATTTCTTTTTTAATGATCAAAACCGGAACTTCAGAATGGCGGACAACTTTTTCGGCATTAGAGCCGATAAACATATCTTTAAACCCGCTTGCTCCGTGTGAGCCCATTACAATCAGGTCAACGTTGTTCTTTTTGCTCAGGTTGATAATTCCGTCAAAAGCCAATTCAAACTGAATGATTTCAGAGACTTTTAAGCCTTCTAAATAAGGGGCATCCATCAGGCTTTCCAATTTGCTGATGGCGGCGTTTTTAAAAAACATCAGCTCGGGAATAGCGTGGCCGCTACTCACTTGGTCACCGGATTGATGAGGTAATTCTAACATGTGAAGCAAAATAATTTCGCCGTCATGTTTCTTTGCGATTTGAGCCGCTACTTTAAGGGCATATTCTGCGTGTTGGGAAAAATCGGTCGGAATTAAAATTTTTTTCATAAAAAAGAGTGTAAAATGAATTGGTTTTTTCAGGTTGTTTTAGAATATAAAGGTATAAATATTTTTGTCATTTTGCAATGTATTTTCAATTATAAAAAAAATCACTATATTTGCACCGTTATTTGATTAAAAATGAATAATGAGGCACGCATTGCGTGCCTCTTTTTATAAAAATATGACATTTAAAGAAAAAGTTGTTGGCTTATTAAATCAGGGATTGAGTGAAAAACCATCTGTTTTTCTGATTGATTTAACCATTACCGAAAGTATGAAAATTATTGTAACTTTGGATGGTGATCAGGGCGTTACACTTCAGGATTGTATCGATATCAGCAGAGCTATTGAACACAATTTGGACCGCGAAGAGCAGGATTTTTCGCTCGAAGTGGCTTCTGCCGGTGTTTCAACGCCGCTTAAATTAGTAAGACAATACAAAAAAAATATAGGAAGAACGTTAAAGGTCAAAACAGCAACCGACAACCTGGAGGCTGTTTTGGCTGATGCTAACGAAGATTTTATAACCCTGACCTGGACGGCAAGAGAGCCCAAAAAAATAGGGAAAGGAAAAGAAACGGTCGAAAAAAAGATTGAACTGCCTTATGCAGAAATTAAAGAAGCAATTGTGACGATAACATTTTAAAATTATTTAAGTAAATTTAGCATGGAAAATATAGCATTAATCGAATCATTTTCAGAGTTCAAAGACGATAAGTTAATCGATCGTGTGACCCTTATGGCCATTTTGGAAGATGTTTTTAGAAATGCCCTGAAAAAGAAATATGGCTCAGATGATAACTTTGATATCATCATTAATCCGGATAAAGGAGATATGGAGATTTGGAGAAATCGTGTCGTGGTAGCCGATGGAGAGGTGGAAGATGAAAATTCAGAAATATCATTGTCCGAGGCCAGAAAAATAGAACCTGATTTTGAAGTAGGTGAAGATGTTTCGGAAGAAGTAAAATTAATTGATTTGGGAAGAAGAGCCATTCTGGCTTTGCGTCAGAACCTGATTTCAAAAATACACGAACATGACAGTACTAATCTTTACAAGCAATTTAAAGATCTGATCGGTGAAATTTATACGGCCGAAGTACACCATGTTCGTCCGAGAGTTGTTATTTTGGTCGATGATGACGGAAACGAAATTGTATTGCCGAAAGAAAAACAGATTCCGTCCGATTTTTTCCGCAAAGGCGATAATGTTCGCGGAATTATTGAAAATGTAGAGCTAAAAGGGAACAAACCTCAGATTATCATGTCCAGAACGTCCGAAAAGTTTCTGGAAAAATTATTTGAACAGGAAATTCCCGAAATTTTTGACGGTTTGATCATGATCAAAAAAGTGGTTCGTATTCCCGGTGAAAAAGCCAAAGTGGCCGTGGATTCTTATGACGACAGAATTGATCCGGTCGGAGCTTGTGTCGGAATGAAAGGATCCAGAATTCACGGTATTGTTCGTGAATTAGGAAACGAAAATATCGATGTGATTAACTATACGAGTAACAATCAGTTATTTATTACAAGAGCCCTCAGCCCGGCAAAAGTTTCTTCCATTAAAATAGATGAAGATAAAAAAAGAGCAGAAGTATATCTGAAATTGGAAGAAGTTTCAAAAGCAATCGGTCGGGGCGGACATAATATCAAACTCGCCGGCCTGTTAACCGGATATGAGCTGGATGTTATCCGCGAAGGCAATATTGCCGAAGAAGAAGATGATGTTGAATTAACGGAGTTTTCGGATGAAATAGACGGATGGGTTATTGATGAATTTGCAAAAATCGGTTTAGATACGGCCAGAAGCGTATTGAAACATTCTATAGAAGATTTAGTCAGAAGAACAGATTTAGAAGAAGAAACTGTTCAGGAGGTGATGAGAATTTTAAAATCGGAGTTTGAAAGCTAAACTTCACAAAAAAGAACACACACTAAAAAAAATATATGTCTGAAGAAAAGAACATAAGAATTAATAAAGTTTTAAGGGAATTAAATATTTCTTTGGAGAGAGCTGTCGATTATTTAAAAGACAAGGGCGTTTCTATTGAGGCCAGCCCGAATACAAAAATTTCTCAAAGTGAATATACAATTCTGTGTAATGAATTTGCCGGCGATAAGGGGAATAAAGAAGCTTCTAAAGAAGTGAGCGAAGAAAAGCGTAAGGAAAAAGAAGCACTGCGGATAGAAAGAGAAAAGGAGCTGGAATTGCAGAAAAAACAGGAAGAAGAACTGGCAAGGCAACAACAGGAGATTATCAAGGCCAAAGCAGTTGTAGCCGGTCCCAAACAAGTTGGTAAAATCGATTTGGAAGGCAAAAAGCAACAGGCTCCTGAAAGCGAAAAAGCAGTAGAGTCTAAGCCCGTTCAGGAGGTTAAAAAAGAAGAGCCTGTTCAGGAAGAAAAACAAACTGCGGCTGAACCTAAACCGGTCGTTCAAAAGACGGAAGAGCCTAAAAAACCTGCCATTACACCAACACCGGTTGTTCCGACAGACGAAAAATTTGAGACACAATACCAAAAACTATCCGGAGCAACCATTACCGGTCAGAAAATTGATTTGTCTCAGTTTGAAAAGCCTAAAAAGAAAAAAGAAGAACCGAAAATCCAGCCGAGATCGGCTGCACAGCCCGGAGGTTCTAATGATGCCAATAAGAACAAAAGGAAAAGAATTCAGTCAAAACCGGGAGCTCCCGGCGGACAGAATTCCGGAAATAATCAAGGGGGTGCCAATCGTCCGGGACAAGCGGCCAGACCCGGTTTCAATAAAGGTAATCGTCCGGCCATTGTTGCGAAAGTTGAGCCTACCGAAGAAGAAGTTCAAAAGCAAATCCGTGAGACCCTTGAAAAACTTCAGGGGAAAGGGAATAAGAGTAAAGCAGCCAAATACCGAAGAGACAAAAGAGATTCACACCGTCAACGTACGGATGATGAGTTAAAAGCCATTGAAGAAGGAAGTAAAATCCTTAAAGTAACCGAGTTTGTTACGGTAGGAGAAATTGCAACCATGATGGATGTGCCGATTACCAAAGTAATCGGAACCTGTATGTCGTTAGGAATTATGGTAACCATGAACCAACGTCTGGATGCTGAAACCCTGTCGATTGTGGCAGATGAGTTTGGTTATGAAGTCGAGTTCATTACTACAGATATCGAAGATGCCCTAGAGGTAGTTGAAGACAAAGAAGAGGATCTGGTGCACAGAGCTCCGATTGTTACTGTAATGGGTCACGTTGACCACGGTAAGACTTCGTTGCTGGATTATATCCGTAAAACCAATGTAATAGCCGGTGAGTCCGGAGGTATTACACAACATATCGGTGCTTATGGTGTAACACTCGAAAACGGTCAGAAAATAACCTTTCTTGATACACCCGGTCACGAGGCATTTACGGCCATGCGTGCCCGTGGTGCTCAATTGACGGATATTGCCATTATCGTGATTGCAGCGGATGATGACATCATGCCGCAGACAAAAGAGGCCATCAGCCATGCTCAGGCGGCCGGTGTTCCTATGATTTTTGCCATCAATAAGGTGGATAAGCCAAATGCTAATCCGGAAAAGATTAAAGAAAGGCTGGCCGGGATGAACTTGCTGGTAGAAGATTGGGGCGGAAAAATTCAATCCCATGATATTTCGGCAAAAATGGGGATGGGGGTCAAAGAATTGCTCGAAAAGGTTTTGCTGGAAGCGGAATTGTTGGATTTAAAGGCAAATCCGAATAAACCGGCAGTCGGAACGGTAGTAGAAGCATTCTTAGACAAAGGAAAAGGATATATTTCAACGGTTTTGGTACAGGCCGGAACGGTGCGGATCGGAGATTATGTGTTGGCCGGAAAAAACCACGGAAAGGTAAAAGCGATGCATGATGAGCGGGGTAACAGCGTAAAAGTTGCCGGGCCTTCTACGCCGATTTCCATATTGGGTTTAGATGGTGCTCCTACAGCCGGAGATAAGTTTAATGTGTTTGAAGATGAGCGGGAAGCAAAGCAAATTGCAGCCAAGCGTTCGCAGCTGATGCGCGAACAATCGGTCAGAACCCAGAAACATATTACGCTGGCTGAGATCGGAAGGCGTATTGCGTTAGGGCAGTTTAAAGAGCTGAATATTATTTTGAAAGGTGATGTGGACGGTTCAGTAGAAGCCCTCTCCGATTCATTCTCAAAACTGTCAACCGAAGAGATTCAGATCAAAATTATTCACAAAGGAGTGGGTGCCATTACCGAGTCTGATGTGTTGCTGGCGTCGGCTTCCGATGCAATTATCATCGGATTTAATGTGCGGCCGGCCGGTAATGCCAAACAATTGGCCGATAAAGAAGAAATTGATATCAAAACATACTCCATCATCTATGATGCCATCGATGATTTGAAAGATGCAATGGAAGGAATGTTGTCGCCGGAACTGAAAGAAGAAATTTCCGGAACGGCCGAAATCAGAGAGACATTCAAGATTTCGAAAGTGGGAACCATTGCAGGTTGTATGGTGATTGACGGTAAAATAATCAGAAGTTCCAAAATTCGTTTAATCCGTGAAGGAGTCGTAATTTATACGGGTGAACTGGCTGCTTTAAAACGTTTTAAAGACGATGTAAAAGAAGTGTCCAAAGGATACGATTGCGGGATGCAGATTAAAGGTTATAACGACATTGAAATCAATGACCTTATCGAATGCTTCAGTCAGGTTGAGGTTAAGAAAAAATTAAAATAAACCCAAAAAATAAAAAGTCCCGGAAGCGGGACTTTTTATTTTTTGGGTTTATTTATTCGGTTTAATTAAAAATGCATTGGGATACCTTGCTTTTAATTCTTTTAGATTTCTTTCTGCCTCAATTCGGGTTTTATAATTGCCAACCCAGACTTTGTAAACCGGCGTGTGAAAAACAATGGTGGCATCAAAGTTCTTGTTGTCCTTCTTAAAGGTGATCAATTCCTTTTTGGCGTTTTCATTATTGCCGGTAAAGATTTGTATTTTCCAACGGTCGTTAAGTGTCAGTGAGGCATTCACCTTCCGTTTTTCGTTTAATAATTGTTCAAATTTTGCATCTTGTTCTACCGTTACATTTTGTGCGGAAACAACGTGATTTGTAAATAATAAAACAGGTAAAAACAAGGCGTAAAACAGTTTTTTTCTTTCTTTAAGTATCATAATGAATTGATTTTAATGCAAATGTAATAGTTATCAGATAAAACAGGATAATAAATATTATTTAGAATAAATATAAATTACGAATTAAGGGTATTTTAAGGTTTTGAGAATAGTTCATAAGTCGTATTTTTGTCGGAGTTTAAAATAAAATGCGTGTTTTATTGAGAACTACAGAAAAAATCATACCAAAATCAGTCGACAAATTATAACTACTTATATGAAAAAGGTGGGTAACCATAATTCGATTTCCGGAATACTAAAATTCAGTTTAGCGTTAATGCTAACTTTTTCAATTCAACTTTTTGCTCAAGATACTGCCGCTCCGGCTGCTGATGTTGCTCCGGCTGCTTCGGGTGATCCCGTTGCTGGAAAAGCCTTGTTCAATGCCCAATGTGCGGCTTGTCACAAGCTCGATGCAAAAATGACCGGTCCTGCTTTGCGTGGGGTGGGTGACAAATATGAAAAAGAATGGTTGTATAAATGGATTCGTAACAGTGCCGAGTTAATCAAATCGGGAGACGAAAGGGCAAATAAGATTTTCAATGAATACAACAAGTCGCCCATGACGGCTTTTCCTCAGTTGTCTGATGCGGATATTGATAATATCATTGCTTATACAATGGAGCCTATTGTTGCTCCGCCAACACCAACTCCGGGAACGGAAGTAACAGTTGCTCAATCAGGCGGAATTTCAAACGAAATAATTCTTGGTGCTCTTGCTCTTGTTTTGGCAATGTTGGTTGTGATGTTGTTTTTGGTAAACAATGTGTTGACTAAAATTGCAAAGGCCAACGGAATTGAGGTAGCTAAAAAAGAAAAATCATTGCCGATCTGGCAGGCATTTGCCAAAAATCAGTTTTTGGTTTTGGTAACGGTTATTTTCTTTTTGTTAACCAGTGCTTATTTTGTGTATGGCTGGTTAATGCAGATTGGGGTTGATCAGGGTTATGAGCCTATTCAGCCAATCCATTATTCGCACAGAATTCACGCCGGAGATAATGGTATTGATTGTAAGTATTGTCACTCGGCCGCCAGAGAAAGTAAACATTCTAATATCCCGTCTTTGAATGTGTGTATGAACTGTCATAAAAACATTTCCGAAGTGGCTGAGACTACAGCTACACCGGAATACAGCAAGGCTTTTTATGATGGTGAAATTCAAAAACTGTATGATGCAGTGGGGTGGGATAAAGCTAACCAGAAATATACCGGAAAAACACAACCTGTAAAATGGGTGCGTATCCATAACTTGCCTGATTTGGTTTATTTTAATCATGCTCAGCACGTGACGGTGGGCGGTATTGAATGCCAGACCTGTCACGGTCCGGTTGAAGAAATGGAAATCATGAAACAACATTCGCCTTTAACGATGGGATGGTGTATCAATTGCCACAGGGAAACCGATGTGAAATTGAAAGACAATGATTACTACAAAAAAATCCATGAAGAGCTTTCCAAAAAGTATGGTGTAGAAAAATTGACGGCTGCACAAATGGGAGGTTTGGAATGTGGAAAATGTCACTATTAATTAATTTATTAAGAAGCTAATATATATACAGTATGTCATCAAACAAAAAATACTGGAAAAGTGTTGAAGAGCTAAACGATAACAGTTCTATTGTTGAGACGTTAAGAAATAACGAGTTCGTGGAGCCAATTCCAACGGATGAGTTTTTGGGAGATAAAGACAGTTTGTCGAACTCTTCTACTTCAAGACGTGATTTCTTAAAATATGTAGGTTTTAGTACAGCGGCCGCTTCATTGGCTGCCTGCGAAGGACCGGTTATCAAATCGATTCCTTATGTGGTACAGCCGGAACAGGTTGTGCCCGGTATTGCAGATTATTATGCTACCTCGATGTTTGACGGTTTTGACTTCGCTAACCTTTTGGTAAAAACGCGTGAAGGACGACCTATCAAAATAGAGAACAACACCATTGAGGGAGCTCATTTTAGTGCTAATGCCCGTGTTCATGCTTCGGTTTTGTCTATGTATGACAACCTGCGTTTAAAACAACCTAAGCTTGGTCAAAAAGAAACAACTTGGTCTGACGTTGATGCTAAGGTTAAAGCCGGTTTGGCAGAAGCAAAAGCTACCGGAGCCCAGGTGGTGCTTTTAACCGGAACATTGGCAAGTCCTTCGACCCAGAAATTAGTGAATGAATTTTTGGCCAACAATCCAACAGCTAAACACATTGTATATGATGCTGTTTCTTCTTCCGAGGCCTTAGATGCTTTTGAAGCGGTATATGGAGAAAGAGCTTTGGCAGACTATGATTTTTCTAAAGCTTCAACGATTGTATCTGTCGGGGCAGATTTCTTAGGAGACTGGCAAGGTGGCGGTTACGATAAAGGATATGCACAGGGAAGGGTTCCCAAGCAAGGAAAAATGTCTAAGCACATTCAGTTAGAAGCCAATATGACATTGTCCGGTGCTGCCGCCGATAAGCGAATGCCAATGTCAACCGCCGATCAAAAATTAGCGTTGGTAAAAATTTTCAGTATTGTTACCGGAACGCCTGTCAGCGTTGGAAAATTAGCGAACGAAGCTGAGATTGTTAAAATAGCAGAACAATTAAATCAATCCGGTTCAAAAGGAGTTTTGGTTTCCGGTATCGATGATAAAAATGCACAACTATTGGTATTGGCTGTCAATGCTAAATTAAATAGCGAAGCATTCAATCCGAATCAGACCCGTCAGATCAGAAAAGGTTCTAATCAGGCGGTTGCCCAGTTAGTCGCCGATTTGAACGGCGGTAAAGTACATACACTGATTATGAGCGGTGTCAATCCGGTCTATACGTTGGCTGATGGAAAAGCATTTGCAGACGGATTAAAAAAAGCAAAACTTTCGGTGGCTGTATCATTAAAAGAAGATGAAACGGCTTCCTTGGCAACTATTGCTGCTCCTGCTCCTCATTATTTAGAGAGTTGGGGTGATGTTGAAATCATCAAAGGAACGTTCGGTATTACACAACCAACCATTCGTCCGTTGTTTAATTCACGTCAGTTACAGGATAATTTGTTAGTATGGAACGGAAGCGATAAAACGTATTATGATTACTTAAAAGATACCTGGACCAACGGAATTTTATCCGGGAAAACATGGAGTCAGGCCGTACATGACGGAATTTTTGTTGCCGTTTCTGCTTCTTCCAATGCAGCAGGTACTGCTGATTTTTCTGTGGCGGCTTCAGCTTTAGCTCAGGTAAAATCAAGTGAATTAGAGTTAAACCTGTATACCAAGACCGGAATGGGAGACGGGCAACAGGCTAATAACCCATGGTTACAAGAGTTTCCGGATCCTATTACAAGGGTTTCCTGGGATAACTACCTGACTGTTTCTAAGGCGGATGCCGAAAAATACGGTTTAGAAAACACCATTGTTGCAAACGGCGGTCTTAACGGGAGCTATGTAACAGTGACGGTTGGGAACACCAGCATTGAAAAAGTTCCTGTGATTGTTCAGCCGGGTCAGGCCAAAGGAACGGTTGGTCTCGCGTTTGGATATGGTAAAAAGGCAGCGTTAAAAGAAGCCATGCAAGTGGGGGTTAATGCGTATGCCTTGTACAAAGGTTTTAACTCTACACAATCGGTGTCTATTAAAGTTGAGGCCGGAGAGCATGAATTTGCCTGTGTTCAGGCACAAAAAACCCTAATGGGTCGTGGTGATATTATCAAAGAAACCACGTTAACTGTTTTCAATACAGAAAAAGATGCTAAGGTGTGGAATCCACCACCAATGGTTTCTATTGACCATAAGCCTATTGAGGCTACCAAAGTAGATTTGTGGGATAGTTTTGACAGATCTGTCGGACACCATTTTAACCTGTCAATCGATTTGAATTCATGTACCGGTTGCGGTGCCTGTGTTATCGCTTGTCATGCTGAAAATAATGTTCCTGTAGTAGGAAAATCAGAAGTTAGAAGAAGTAGAGATATGCACTGGTTGCGTATTGACAGATATTATTCTTCGGAAGAAACCTTTGCAGGAGATGTAAAGAGAAAAGAAGAATTCGACGGATTATTTGGTGAAAAAGGTTCATTAGGCGGATTTGGTCAGATGGAAGATCCGGCTGAAAATCCTCAGGTGGCCTTCCAACCGGTAATGTGCCAACATTGTAATCATGCACCTTGTGAAACCGTTTGTCCGGTTGCGGCAACTTCTCACAGCCGTCAGGGACAAAATCACATGGCGTATAACAGATGTGTGGGTACGCGTTACTGTGCCAACAACTGTCCGTATAAAGTACGTCGTTTCAACTGGTTCCTTTACAACAAAAACAACGAATTCGATTTCCATATGAATGACGATTTAGGGCGTATGGTATTGAATCCGGATGTCAATGTGCGTTCAAGAGGGGTCATGGAAAAATGTTCGATGTGTATTCAAATGACACAAGCCACTATCCTTAAAGCAAAAAAAGAAGGTCGTCCGGTAAACAAAGACGAATTCCAAACTGCTTGTTCAAGTGCCTGTTCTACCGGATCGATGATTTTTGGTGATGTAAATGACAAAGAAAGCGAAGTAGCCAGATTAGCCGAAGATGACAGAATGTATCATCTGTTAGAGCACGTTGGTACTAAGCCCAATGTATTCTATCACGTTAAAGTCAGAAATACCTAGTAAAAAATTAAATTAATAAGAAATACTATAAAGGATTATGTCGTCTCACTACGAAGCACCCATTAGAAAACCTTTAGTTATCGGTGATAAAACATATCACGATGTAACAGTAGATGTCGCTGCTCCTGTTGAAGGAAGAGCCAATAAACAATGGTGGATTGTTTTTTCAATCGCATTAACCGCTTTCCTTTGGGGATTGGGTTGTATGATTTACACCATTTCTACCGGTATCGGAACATGGGGATTAAATAAAACTGTCGGATGGGCCTGGGATATTACTAACTTCGTTTGGTGGGTTGGTATCGGTCACGCCGGAACATTGATTTCTGCCGTACTGTTACTGTTCCGTCAAAAATGGAGAATGGCCATCAACCGTTCTGCGGAAGCAATGACCATCTTTTCCGTAATGCAGGCAGGTTTGTTCCCGATTATTCACATGGGGCGTCCATGGTTAGGTTACTGGGTATTACCCATTCCAAACCAGTTCGGTTCGTTGTGGGTGAACTTTAACTCGCCGCTTTTGTGGGACGTATTCGCAATCTCTACCTATCTTTCGGTTTCATTAGTTTTCTGGTGGACAGGTTTACTGCCGGACTTTGCGATGTTGAGAGACAGAGCCATTACACCTTTTACAAAAAGAATTTATTCCGTACTGTCTTTCGGATGGAGCGGTAGGGCAAAAGACTGGCAGCGTTTTGAAGAAGTTTCGCTGGTTCTTGCCGGATTAGCCACACCACTCGTACTTTCTGTACACACGATCGTATCCTTTGACTTTGCTACGTCGGTCATTCCGGGTTGGCATACCACCATTTTCCCGCCTTACTTTGTGGCCGGAGCGGTATTCTCAGGATTTGCCATGGTGAACACCTTGTTGATTATCATGCGTAAAGTGTCAAATTTAGAAGCTTACATCACCATTCAGCATATTGAATTGATGAATATCATCATCATGATCACCGGTTCTATTGTTGGGGTTGCCTACATCACGGAGTTATTCGTGGCTTGGTATTCAGGGGTGGAGTATGAGCAATATGCTTTCTTGAACAGAGCAACAGGACCTTATGCATGGGCTTATTGGGCAATGATGACCTGTAACGTGTTTTCACCTCAGTTCATGTGGTTCAAAAAGTTGCGAACAAGCATCATGTTCTCTTTTGTAATCTCCATTGTGGTAAACATCGGAATGTGGTTTGAGCGTTTCGTCATTATCGTAACGTCATTGCACAGAGATTATCTTCCATCATCTTGGACAATGTTCTCTCCAACCTTTGTGGACATCGGGATTTTTATCGGAACAATCGGTTTCTTCTTTGTGTTGTTTCTCCTGTATGCCAGATCATTCCCGGTGATTGCTCAGGCAGAGGTGAAAACCATCCTGAAATCGTCCGGAGATAATTACAAGCGAAAAAGAGAAGAAGAAGGACATCATCACAATCATTAAGATAATTAGTAGTAAGAAATTATGAGTACTAAAGTTATACAGGCACTATATAATGATGATGACATCCTGATGGATGCCGTCAAAGAGACACGCAAAGCTCATCATCATATTGAAGAAGTTTATACACCATTTCCGGTTCACGGATTGGATAAAGCGATGGGACTGGCACCAACCAGAATAGCTATTGCCTCGTTTTTATACGGTTGTGTGGGGCTTTCGATAGCCACTTGGATGATGAACTATATTATGATTCAGGACTGGCCTCAGGATATCGGTGGAAAACCAAGTTTCAGCTATATCGAAAACATGCCGGCTTTTGTGCCGATTATGTTTGAGCTGACGGTATTTTTTGCCGCTCACCTAATGGTAATTACGTTCTACATGAGAAGTAAGTTGTGGCCGTTCAAGCAAGCCGAAAATCCGGACGTAAGAACTACTGATGATCATTTTTTAATGGAAGTAGCCGTTCATGATAACGAAGCAGAACTGTCTGACTTTTTAAAGAAAACAGGAGCCGTAGAAATTAAAGTTGTAGAAAAGCATTAAGATAGAAATATGAAAAGCTTAGTTAAAATAGCCGTGTTGTTTGGATTAGCCGTTTCGGTTAGCTCTTGTTTTAACAGTAAAAGTCCAAATTACCAATTTTTCCCTAATATGTATCAGTCTGTGGGATACGAAACCTATGCCGAGTCTGAAGCCTTTAACGGTCAGAATCAATTAAAAGGACAAACGGCCCAGGAACCGCCGCAAGGAAGTATCAAAAGAGGGTTTGAAATTTATGATTATGAAAACTCAACAGCCGGTTATGAACTGGCCAAGTTGAATCTTAAATCGCCTTTAGATTCCATTTCTGAAAAAGAAACGGCAAAAGGGAAAGAACTTTACGGAATCTATTGTGCTATCTGCCATGGTGATCAAGGAAACGGAAAAGGAAAGCTCGTAGAAAGAGAAAAGTTCCTCGGTGTGCCCAGTTATGCCGACAGACCGATTACAGAAGGAAGCGTTTTTCATGTGATAACCTACGGATTAAACTCAATGGGGTCTCATGCTAATCAATTATCGCAGCATGAGCGTTGGTTGGTGACTGATTATGTTCTTCAGTTAAAAAGTAAATTATAATTATTGACAACTAGATTGTATAGATATGTATACCTTTTCAAGTAAATTAAAAGTTTTTTCCATTGTTCTGATGATTGTTGGATTGTTGGGAATTGGATATAGTTTTATTTCTGCTCCCAAAACCACAGCCGATGTAGAAAAAATTCTTAAAGCTGAAGCCGATGCTCATCATCATGGTGCACACGATGCTCATGCTCATGATACGCACGGACATGATGCACACAGTGCAGAAGCTCACGCGGAGCATGAAGAACATTTGAACCATGTTTTACATCAGTTGCAAAATAAACCATGGGCTGCTTTTTATGTTGCGGCTATTTTCTTTATGCTAATTTCACTTGGGGTACTGGCTTTCTATGCTATTCAAAATGTAGCCCAGGCCGGATGGTCTCCGGTATTGTTCAGAGTAATGCAGGGTATCACGGCTTATCTGCCCTGGGGTTCTGCCATTTTCTTTGTTTTGCTGGTTCTTTCGGCTTTCCATTTTAACCATTTGTTTGTTTGGATGGATCCGGAATTAGTAAACCCGGACAGTGCAAAATTTGACAAGCTGATCAATGGCAAAAAAGGTTATCTGAACGAATGGTTCTGGTTAATCAGAGCCGCTGTGTTTATCATCGGATGGAACTTATACCGTTATTTCTCCCGAAAAAACTGTCTGGCTCAGGACCAGGCTTCGGATAATGCTTTTTATAAAAAGAATTTTAACATCTCTGCCGGATTCTTAGTGTTCTTTATCGTAACAGAGTCAATCATGTCGTGGGACTGGATTATGTCTGTTGATCCGCACTGGTTTTCAACCCTATTCGGATGGTATGTATTTGCTTCATTCTTTGTCAGCGGTATTACCGTGATAGCCATGATTACCCTGTATTTAAAATCCAAAGGCTATTTAGAATATGTCAATACAAGCCATATCCATGATTTAGCTAAGTTTATGTTTGGAATCAGTGTGTTCTGGACGTACTTATGGTTCTCGCAATTCATGTTGATATGGTACTCCAACATACCGGAAGAGGTAACGTATTTTGTTACCCGTATTGAGCAATATAATTTACCTTTCTTCGGAATGATTGCCATGAACTTTATTTTCCCGTTCCTGATCTTAATCAATACCGATTTCAAACGTATCACCTGGATATTGGTCATGGCCGGAGTCGTAATTTTATTAGGCCATTATGTTGATTTCTTCAATATGATCATGCCGGCTACCGTGGGTGACAGATGGTTTATCGGCATTGCAGAGATCGGTTCATTGCTTTTTTTCCTTGGATTGTTTATCTTAATAGTGTTTACTGCTTTAACCAAAGCACCATTATTACCGAAAAGAAATCCGTTTATTGAAGAGAGTAAACATTTTCATTATTAATATTTAAAGATTTAGACAGATGACAGGTTTGTTAGTACTAGTTGTTATAGTTTTAGTATCAGTAGCCATTTGGCAATTGACCAAAATATTTGATTTAACACAAATAGGAGGTGATGCTGATAATTCTCAAGTGGCTAATGACAATGATAATAATGTAAATGGTTACTTAATGTTTGCCTTTTTGGTTTTCATTTATATTACAACAATTGTTTGTGTGGTAAAATACGGTCATTTTCCATTGATGAGTAATCCCGCTTCTGAACATGGTGTAGAAGTGGATCGTTTGATGTGGATTTCAATGATTCTGATTTTTATTGTTCAGACCATTACCCAGGCGTTACTGCACTTCTTTGCCTATAAGTACAGAGGTAAAAAAGGAAATACCGCTTTGTATTTTGCCGATAACAATAAATTGGAAATGATCTGGAGTATTATTCCTGCCATTACCCTGGCCGGTTTAATTCTTTACGGATTATATGCCTGGACAAATATCATGTTTGTAGACGAAGAGACGGAAAACCCCATGGTTGTTGAAATTTATGCGAAACAATTCGGCTGGGAAGTACGTTATGCCGGTGAAGATAATGTATTGGGCAAAGCAAATGTCCGCTATATTGAAGGCATCAACACCTTAGGGGTTGATTTGGCAGATCCGAACGCCCAGGACGATATTCCGGCTTCTGAACTGCACCTGCCAAAAGGCGTAAAAGTATTGTTTAAAATCCGTTCACAGGATGTATTACATTCTGCTTATATGCCTCATTTCAGAGCTCAGATGAACTGTGTCCCCGGAATGGTCACACAGTTTGCCTTTACACCTACCGTAACAACGCTGGAAATGCGTAATTCCCCCGATATGCAGGAGAAAGTGGCCAACATCAACAAAATCAGAGCCGAAAAAAGCAAAGCTTTGGTAGCCAAAGGCGAAGCTGCTTTAGACCCTTATACGTTTGATTACCTTTTGTTGTGTAATAAGATTTGCGGAAAATCACATTACAATATGCAAATGAAAATTGTTGTGGAAAGCAAAGAGGACTTCAAAAAATGGTTAAGTGAAAAAACAACGTTGGTCCAAGCCATCAAAGCCCAGGAACAACCGGCTGAAGAAGTTGAAGTGAAAGCAGATTCTACTAAAGTGGTAGCCGATTCAACCTTAGTAGCCCAAGTAGTAGAAAAATAATAGCTAAATTAAAAATTACAATTTAAGATTATGTCAGCACACGATCACGCAAACGAACACGATCACGGACACGAGCACGAGCATCACCACAAAGATACTTTCATTACAAAGTATATCTTTAGCATTGATCATAAAATGATTGCTAAACAATACCTTATCACCGGTTTGATTATGGGTATTATTGGTGTGGCAATGTCTTTGCTGTTCAGAATGCAGCTAGCATGGCCGGAAGAATCTTTTAAAATTTTCAATGTATTGCTTGGTGACGAATTTGCTCCGGACGGAGTAATGCGAAACGATATTTATCTGGCATTAGTAACCATCCACGGTACCATCATGGTATTCTTTGTGTTAACCGCCGGATTAAGTGGTACGTTCAGTAATTTATTAATTCCGTTGCAAATCGGAGCACGTGATATGGCCTCCGGGTTTATGAATATGATTTCCTATTGGTTATTCTTCCTGTCAAGTGTAATCATGGTTGTATCGTTATTTGTAGAATCAGGTCCGGCATCGGCGGGATGGACAATTTATCCGCCATTAAGTGCCCTGCCACAGGCAATTCCGGGTTCAGGAGCAGGGATGACATTATGGCTGGTTTCCATGGCTATTTTTATTGCTTCTTCTTTAATGGGATCCCTTAATTATGTGGTCACCGTTATTAACCTGAGAACAAAAGGGATGTCTATGACAAGACTGCCGTTAACCATTTGGGCTTTCTTTATCACAGCAATCATCGGTATTGTTTCTTTCCCGGTACTTTTATCGGCGGCTTTGCTGTTGATTTTCGACAGAAGCTTCGGAACATCATTCTTCCTTTCGGATATTTTTATTGCCGGTGAGGTGTTGCATTACCAGGGAGGATCTCCTGTTTTGTTTGAACACTTATTCTGGTTTTTAGGTCACCCGGAAGTATATATCGTTTTATTACCGGCGTTGGGTATTACCTCAGAAATTATTGCAACCAATGCCCGTAAGCCTATATTCGGTTACCGTGCCATGATTGCTTCCATTATAGCCATTGCTTTTCTTTCAACCATCGTTTGGGGGCACCACATGTTCGTATCCGGGATGAATCCGTTTTTAGGTTCTGTGTTTACCTTTACTACGTTATTGATTGCCATTCCGTCTGCGGTAAAAGCATTTAACTATATTACGACATTGTGGAAAGGGAATCTTCAGTTAAACCCGGCCATGTTATTTTCTATCGGACTGGTTTCTACTTTTATCACCGGAGGATTAACAGGGATTATTTTAGGAGACAGTACATTGGATATCAACGTGCACGATACGTATTTTGTTGTCGCTCACTTCCACCTGGTAATGGGTATTTCCGCCCTTTACGGAATGTTTGCCGGAATCTACCATTGGTTCCCCAGAATGTTCGGAAGAATGCTCAACAAAAACTTAGGGTATGTGCATTTTTGGGTAACAGCAGTTTGTGCGTATGGCGTTTTCTTCCCGATGCATTTTATCGGTATGGCCGGTTTACCAAGACGTTATTATACCAATACAGCTTTCCCTTTGTTTGATGATTTACAAAACGTAAATGTTGTTATCACGATGTTCGCTTTGGTAGGAGGAGCATTCCAGCTGGTGTTTATATGGAATTTCTTCTACAGCATGTTCTACGGTAAAAAAGCAGAAATGAATCCTTGGAAATCAAATACATTAGAGTGGACTGCCCCTGTAGAACACATGCACGGCAACTGGCCCGGTGCGATTCCGGAGGTACACAGATGGCCTTATGATTACAGCAAACCGGGACACGATGATGATTTTGTACCGCAGACTGTTCCAATGGGACCAAACGAAGAAAAATTACATCACTGATACATTTATATTATTAATTCATATTTAAAGAGTCCTTTCATTTTTTTGAAAGGGCTTTTTTATTTATCTTTATTCAACTTATTTTTAACGTATGGAAACAGCTAAGGAATACTCAAATGGAGAAGTTACCATTGTTTGGAAAGCAGGGTTGTGCACACATTCCGCCAATTGTGCAAAGGGTTTGCCACAGGTTTTTAAACCAAAAGAAAAACCATGGATAAACCCGGAAGCAGCTTCAACAGAAGAAATGATCAAACAAGTTCAAAAATGTCCTTCGGGAGCATTAACTTTTTATTTAAACAAAGAAAAATAATATGGCAGATAAATATGAATCAGTAGCATTGCTGAAAAATGAAGAAAAAAAGCGTTTCGAATTAGCTGTTGATGGACATGTTGCTTTTATTGAATACATTCTTACCAATCAAAACGTGATGTATTTAACACACACAGAAGTGCCGGTTGCCTTAGAAGGTAAAGGTGTTGGCAGCAGTATCGTTGCAAAGGCATTGAATTACATCAGGTCTAATGGTTTTACCTTAGCTCCGTTATGCCCGTTTGTAGCGGCTTATCTGAAAAGACATCCCGAGTGGAAAGAAATTTTAGCTCCCGGTTACCACGTTTAATCTTTTCGTTATTAATCTGTCTTTGCCTTATCTTTGCTGCTATGAACGAATATTTAGACCCAACCAACAAAGGTTTTAACCCTGAAGAACTGGATGTCGAGAAAAAGCTGAGACCACTTTCTTTCGATGATTTTACCGGTCAGGATCAGGTATTAGAGAATTTAAAGATTTTTGTAGAAGCGGCAAACTTCAGAGAGGAGGCCTTAGACCATACCCTTTTTCACGGCCCTCCCGGTTTAGGGAAGACAACGTTGGCCAATATTCTGGCCAATGAATTAGGGGTCGGAATCAAAATCACCTCCGGACCTGTGCTGGATAAGCCCGGTGATCTGGCCGGTTTGCTCACGAATTTAGAGGATAGGGATGTGCTTTTTATTGATGAAATTCACAGGCTTAGCCCTATCGTCGAAGAGTATTTGTATTCGGCCATGGAGGATTTTAAAATTGACATCATGATTGAATCCGGGCCTAATGCCCGAACGGTACAGATTAACCTGAATCCGTTTACGCTGGTGGGTGCCACCACCCGCTCCGGTTTGCTGACTGCTCCGATGCGTGCCCGTTTCGGAATTCAGAGCCGCCTGCAATATTACAACACAGAATTACTGACCACCATAGTTCAGCGTAGTGCTGCAATTTTGAAAGTGCCAATTTCTATGGAGGCAGCTATCGAAATAGCAGGGCGAAGCCGCGGAACACCTCGTATTGCCAATGCATTATTACGCAGAGTCCGTGATTTTGCCCAGATAAAAGGTAACGGAAAGATAGACATCGAGATCGCCCGGTATGCCCTCAAAGCATTACATGTGGATGCAAACGGTCTGGATGAAATGGATAACAAAATTCTCAATACCATCATCGATAAATTCAAAGGCGGACCGGTTGGTTTGTCAACGCTCGCAACGGCCGTTTCCGAAAGTGGCGAAACCATCGAGGAAGTGTATGAACCTTTCCTGATCCAGGAGGGTTTTATCATGCGGACACCAAGAGGAAGAGAAGTAACGGAGAAGGCTTACAAACATCTTGGTAAAATTAAAACCAATATTCAAGGAGGATTGTTTTAGGATGGATGATGGATGATGGATGATGGATGATGGGTGATGGGTGATGGGTGATGGGCCATTATGAAAAGTGATTATAATTTTTTTATGAGTTTTAAATTTGAAAAATTAATTATTTGGCAATTAGCTATGGATTTCGGAGAAGAGATTAATGAAATTAGCAGTAGTTTTCCTTTATCAGAACGTTTTAATCTTTCTTCTCAAATCTTAAGAGCGGTAGATTCTATTGCTTTAAATATTTCAGAGGGATCAGTGGAACAAAGCACCCCGGAATTCAAAAGATTTCTAAATTATTCAATTCGATCAATTGCTGAAGTTGTTACATGTTTACACAAAGCAAAAAGAAGAAATTATATCACTTTAGAACAATTTGATGTTTTGTATGCCAAGTCATTTGAGTTGATGAACAGGACATTAGCATTTAAAGCTCAATTGAAATAGAAATGCTCTCTTCATCCATCACCCATCATTCATCATCCATCATTAAACAAGAAGCCCTTCGCCTCGGCTTCCTTTCCTGCGGCATTTCGAAAGCCGGTTTTTTAGAAGAAGAAGCTCCCAGGTTAGAAAACTGGCTTAACAACAACAGGCACGGTCAGATGAGCTACATGGAAAACCATTTTGACAAACGTTTAAACCCAACGTTATTGGTTGATGGTGCAAAAAGCGTGATTTCGTTATTGCTGAATTATTATCCGTCTGAATTGCAAAACGAAGCGAGCTATAAAATCTCTAAATATGCCTACGGGCAGGATTATCATTTTGTCATCAAAGAAAAACTGAAAGAACTTTTACATTTTATTCAGACCGAAATCGGTGAAGTCTCCGGAAGAGCATTTGTTGATTCGGCTCCGGTGTTAGACAAAGCCTGGGCCGCCAAAAGCGGTTTGGGATGGGTTGGGAAAAACAGTAACCTTATCACGCAAAAGGTCGGTTCTTTTTATTTTATTGCCGAATTGATTGTTGATTTAGAATTAGAGTATGATCATCCAACCACCGATCACTGCGGTTCCTGCACCGCTTGTCTTGATGCCTGCCCGACAGAGGCTATCGTGGCACCGTATGTGGTAGATGGCAGCAAATGCATTTCCTATTTTACCATTGAATTAAAAGAAAATATTCCAGCCGAAATGAAAGGCAAATTCGACGACTGGGCTTTTGGCTGTGATGTCTGCCAGGATGTTTGTCCTTGGAACCGCTTTTCAAAGCCGCATAGCGAACCGCTTTTTCAGGCCAATCCGGAATGGCTCTCTTATACTAAAAAAGACTGGGAAGAGATTACCGAAGATGTTTTTAAACAACTCTTTAAAGACTCTGCGGTAAAGCGGACAAAATGGGAGGGCTTAAAGCGGAATATCAATTTTCTGAAAGACTAACAGTTGTTGCTTTTTTAGTAATATTACAGAGCAGTCAATGAAAACCTGAAATAGAAATTATTATCCGCCAAAATGAAAGGTTGACTCATGAAATCACATTGAATTTTAATGGTGTTGTGAAAATATGAAATTCAGCATCATTTTATAAAAACACACACATATTTTGTTTAATATTTTTTATAAAACCATAAACAAAACAATTTTTTTACGTTAAAGAGAAAAAAATATTCAAAAAAAGGTACTGGTTTACAATATTTCTCTTATTATTGCAGGCGTGGGGGTTAAGTGAGGGTTTTCAAACGAATCTTTTAGCGGTGCTGTAAAAAAATAAGAAAGTTGTGATTTATTTTGTCTATTATGACAATAATAAACAAAACGTTAACATTTTTTACAGAAAATCTGTAAAATGGTTTTCGGCCTACCTGTTACCTTGCCCCCCGATTAGAGTAGGTATCCGTAAAAACCATTTTTATGAAAGCACACAAACGATTTCTGACACACGCAGTTTTATTGTTCAGTATGTCCCTGTTTTCCCAGGACATCTTATGGGAAAAATCCCTTGGGGGTCACCATGC
>QFCS01004970.1_pt1 | contig 56762 bp, 53 predicted proteins | sample 3576561 | NCBI WGS metagenome assembly QFCS01 | reverse complement strand
CAATGTGTAAGAGAAGGTATAAAGGCTTACAATGAAAAACGTCCACATTGGTCATTGAACCTTCAAATACCAGCCATAGTACATGGGTTAGCAAATGCCAGAACAGAAGAAAAAGTGTCAACTTTTGTCAGGACATGACAAGGTACTAGGTACTGGGTACTGGGTATTTAGTAATGTTTATTGTTTATAAAATTCTTTACGCTAAAGCCTAACACCTAACACCTAATACCTAACACCTAGTACCCAGTACCCAGCACCCAGTACCTCACCCCAAATTATTTACATACTCCATAAATCCCTTTCCCTGTACCTTTGTAAAAAAGATCATGAAAAGGATTGTATTGGTTATGCTGGCGGTGGTTATTTCTTTTGGCCTTCATGCGCAAAAAAGAAAGCTTGTTTATGGTTACCTGAAAGATAGCGTTACCAATATACCCATTAAAATCGCCAGTGTTCGTAACCTGAATACCAATACTACGGTTATGACGAATAATGAGGGGCGATTTGCAATAGAAGCTGCGGAAAACCATGTCTTATCATTTGCAGCAGTTGGTTATTTTTTTGACACACTGCAGTACAATAAGAACCTTGTTGTTCAGGATACACTTGCTGCTTTTCTTTCTCCACTGGCCCGTGATCTGGGTAATGTAACCGTTACTTCAAGAAGTGGCATTAGTCGATATCAGTTGGATAGCATAGAAAGAAGAAAAGAATTTCTACAGGATATTGTAAACTATACCATACCCACCGTTTCGAAAGCCAATTCCGGTGCAGGTATTGCCTTGAATATTGATCGGTTCTCAAAACATGAAAAGAAGAAGCGAAAAGCAATGCAATTTTATGAAACCAATGAAAAAGAAGCCTATATCAACTACCGCTTCAATACTGCACTGGTTCAATCGCTAACAGGTTTTAAAGATGAAAAACTACATTCATTCATCCAGCAAAACAGACCAACTTATGAATGGCTAAGGAAGCATAGTACCGAAGAAGATGTGATCTACTACATCAACGACCAATTAAAACAAGCAGCCAGGCAAAAATAACTTTGCATACTTGTTAATGCTAACATCAAATTCTAAAGAATAAGGCAGAAGATTACCTACTCGTATCGCAGTGCGACGATAGGATTTAATCGGGCAGCTTTCATGGCTGGATAGATGCCCGCTGCAAGCCCTACAACAGAACAGATAACCACCCCTACTATTACCCAGGCCCATGGTATAACAAATCCTGTTTTTAAAACCAGTCCGAATAAGTTACCCACAAGTACGCCAAGGATGATGCCGAAGATGGCTCCTAACAGACTAATAATCATGCTTTCAAATAAGAACTGTTGACGAACATTTTTACTTTTCCCACCGATTGCTTTAATCAAGCCAACTTCCTTGGTTCTTTCATTTACGGCAACAAGCATAATATTCATTAAACCGATGGCTGCGCCGATCAGGGTAATAAGTCCGATTGCACCTGCTGAACCAGTAATACTGCTAAGGAAACCGATAAACATTTCCGCGAATTTGTCGCTCTTTTCAATCACAAAATTATCTTCTTCAATGGGTTGTAGTTTTCGAACCGACCGAAAGACCGATGTAGCTACCCCGGATGCGGGTTCCAGATCATTTACATTACCCACCATTACCCCAAGCATATAGGAACGATTGATGTTTTGAAAATGCCGGATATTGGTATAGGTAGTAACAATTACATCATCTTGTCGCAACATGGCACTGGAGCCCTTGCTTTTTAGTAAACCTATTACTCTGTATGGCAGTCCTCCTACACGAATCACTTTATCCAAACTTTTCTCCGGACTTGTTCCAAACAAAGTTTTCGCAACATTGCTTCCTATGAGGCAAACATTACGCCCACTTTGCTGATCGAGGGAATTGAGGTTTCTTCCAACTTCTATCGTATAGCCGGTAACAGCAAGGTAGTTTTCATCGCCGCCCCATACTACTATTTGAGGATTGGTTTTCTTGTCGCGGTAATTAATTTCTTGTCCTCCGGGACCTCTTCTATAAATACTCACTTTTGCTCCGGGGTAATTGAAATTATCTTTAAAATATTCTGCTTCTTCTTTGAGAATGGCTTTATCCAGGTTTGATTTTTTTTCTTTCTTGCCCCTGGTTGTTTTCTTGACATCTGAATTATTTCCGAACCTTACACGAGAATCTTTAAATCGAATGCTGAAGGCGTTAGCTCCCATAGAAGAAAAGCTCTCTACCAGGCTCTGGTTCATTGCTTCAATTGCTGTGATGATACCTATTAATGCCATGATACCGAAGGCAATAATAGCCACAGTAATGCCGGTACGCAATTTATTACTGCGTACTGTTCGCCAGGCCAGCGATAGAGAATCAAAGATGGTCATACCCTTCATAATAGCATTTCTCCTATAAAGATAACGTAGAAAAGCTGTCAGGATAGACCTCAGGCACCAAAAAATGAGGAGCGGTTAGAAATAAAACCAGTTCAGGATCAAAGATGGCCAAATACCGATAAGAATTACCAGTGCCGCCAATAAGACAAGTCCGGTTTTGAATGCACCACTTGTTACAGGGGCTTCTGTATCGCCTTCTTTGAAATACATAGCTTGTATTACTTTAAAGTAGTAGTATACACTTACCGCAGCAAAGAATAGAGCGATGATTACCAGCCATAAAGCACCTCCACTCTTAACAACTGCTGCCAACATATAATACTTAGCGAAGAAACCTGCAGTAAGTGGAATACCGGCTAAAGAAAGCAGAAAAATGGTGGTTGTGAATGCCAGTACGGGTTGTTTTTTAGCCAAACCGTTAAAACCATCGAATGTATAATCAGGCATTTTTATCAATACTGCAAAAATGCCGATGGTTGCCAGACTATATGCCACTGCATAAAGCAGGATACCTTCTTTTGCCAGGTCGTTTCCGGCAAACAAGGCAAACAGCATAAAGCCTGCCTGCGCAATACTCGAATATGCCAACATACGTTTTACACTCTGCTGGAATACAGCGGTAATATTACCGATGAGTAATGTTGCTATGATTACAAATGACAGGATGATTTTCCATGATGGGCCAAGCGCTACTGCCTGGCTTTGAAACAAGCGAATAAAGGCAATAAAACCTGCTGCTTTAACCACCGTTGCCATAAAAGAAGTAAATACACTAGGTGCCCCATCGTATACATCTGGTGTCCAGAAATGAAATGGTGCGGCAGATACTTTAAAACACATGGCTACAAACAGCAGTAATAATCCGGCTATCTGAAGAAAGGAAGGATTTATAGTGCCGGTAGTTGGAATTACCGGAGGTGCATTTAAAGCGAATGAACCGGTAGCCCCATAATAAAGGGCTATACCCATGAGCATAATGCCTGTTGTGAATGATCCCATCAGGAAATATTTCAGGGATGCTTCATTACTTTTCAGGTTGCGCTTATCTGATCCGGTAAGAATATATAGAGGGATGGATAAAATTTCAATACCGAGGAATAGCATCAATAATCCATTAAAGCCAGAAAGTATACTTACCCCACATAATACAAAGAAAATAAGGGCAAAATATTCTGCTACATTGATACCGGCTTTTTCAATATCCTTCCCGCTCAGGCATACATAGATAAACGTTGCTCCGAAAGCCAGGGTATTAAAATAGAGTCCGAATTTTTCAAAACTCAGTAAGCCCCTGGTATTGATATGAATTTTAAACAATGCATATGTATCCAGCAAATTCGCTCCTATCAGCAACAGTAGTCCTGTTGCGGCGATATACTTTAATACTGATTTATTATTTGTAATAATGCCGCTAAACATCATTACAACACCCAATAATGCCGATAATATAATTGCGTTCATATATCCAAATCCCCTGAGGGAATTTTGGGTAAAGATGTTGTCATCTTTACTTGTTAATAATCAAATATCTATTCTATTTACCCGCCATAGTAGCTCCCACAGTATCTTTTGTGAGGTCTATCATAGGTTGAGGGTATACACCTAAAGCAATAATTACAATAACCAACACTACCAATGCCAGTTTAATATTGCCACTGATATCCGTTGCATTTACCGTGGCATCAGTTGTATTTCCATAAAACACTTTCTGAACCATGTTCAAAGTATATACTGCTGCAAGGATAATACTGATACCTGCGATTGCTGTGATCCAGATATTGTAACTGAATAATCCATTAAACATCATGAATTCACCAATGAATGCATTGGTAAGTGGCAGTGCAATATTTGCAAATGCCATTACTACCAGCAGAATGGCAAGTACCGGAGCTTTTTGAGCTAATCCACCTAGTTCACTAAACTTACGTGTAGCTAGTTGTTGTTCAATGGCATCGGCTACAATCCATAGTCCAATTACATTAATACCATGGTTAAACATTTGAATCATCACTCCTTCCAATCCCACCCTGCTATTGGTAAACAAAGTGGCGCACATTAATCCGATATGTGCAATAGAGGAATAAGCAATCAATCTTTTTATATCGTCCTGCCTGATCGCAATAAATGAGGCATATAACATTCCTGTAACAGACAGAATGATGATGATTTGGGCAAATTTATCGGCTGCTGCAGGGAAAAAAGGCAAGAGCCATTTGATGACAGCAAAGATTCCCATTTTAACCATTACACCGCTTAATACCATAGTTGTTGCGGTTGGCGATTGCTCATAAGCATCGGGCTGCCATGTATGGAAAGGGAAAATGGGCATCTTAATAGCGAATGCCACAAAAAACAACCAGAAAATCAATGATTGCTGTGCTGGTGCTAATTGTACTGTGTAAAACGATTGCCATGCAAATGAATGATCGGCTGTTTGGAAATACATGTAGAGTATTCCTGCCAGCATCATTAATGAGCCAATAAAAGTATAGATGAAGAATTTGAAGGTTGCTGCAATTCTTTTTTCTCCACCCCAGATCGAACAAAGAAAATAAACAGGTATTAAAGCCAGCTCCCAGAAGAAATAAAACAGCAATGCATCATTCGCAAGAAATACACCCATCAGACCGGCCTGGGTTAATAACATCAGCGCATAAAATGATCCGGCTTTTTGGTAAGTATTTTTATGGGTAGCCAGAAAAATAATCGGGAAGGAAATAGCCGTTAATAATACAAGCATTTTACTCATTCCATCCATAGTTAGGGTAAACCTGCTTCCTAATGAAGGCAGCCATGCAGTGTCAAATGACTGTTGCGTTGATGGATAAAAATAAATACCGGCAATTGCCACGATTAATGTCAATGCCGCCGATAACAGCGCCCACCCTTTTGCCGCATTAGATTCTTTAATAAAGAATCCTGCCACACCTGTAAGCAAGGGAAGTAATATCAAAAAAACTGGAATCATAAATATGCTTTATCGCGCTTAGCGGTTAAAATATTTTTTTGAAAAAGTTTAAGATGGTCAGGTCATTGAACCATATCAATACAAACAACACCATAATCATCACCATAATCAGGAGATAATTGGCTACCTGTCCACTTTGCAATAACCTCAGTTGTCTGGACCCATATCCGACCAGTTTACCAATACCATTTACAAAACCATCAATACCTGCTTTCTCTACAATATTTTTCAGGAATACAGACAGCAAGTGTAATGGCTTTATAATAACTGCATCATATAATTCATCTACATACCACTTATTCTCCAGTAATTTTCCGATACCACTGCTTTCGGTTGATGTTCCGGGTTTCTTGAATTTAGCAACCGCGAAGAAAATTATTCCAGCGATCAGTACAGTAGAAACACCCATCATAATATATTCCTGCGTATGTGTTAAATGATGTTCATGAGCATGCTTCGTGGACTCAGCAAATATGGGGGCCAGAAAATGTTCCAGAGAATGAGCATCAGACGCAAATACTTCTGGTATTCCTACAAATCCACCTAATACAGATAAAACAGCCAGGACGATTAAGGGGATTGTCATCGCTGATGGACTTTCATGCAAATGATGTTCTTGTTCATGGGTACCACGGAAAGATCCGAGGAAGGTCAAAGTATATAAACGGAACATATAGAAAGCAGTCATCAAAGCACCTGCCATTCCAATATAATAATAGAGTGGGTTGGCGTTATATGCAGCCATGAGGATTTCATCTTTGGAGAAGAATCCTGAAAATGGAGGTATGCCGGCAATTGCTAAACAGGCTAAAAAGAAAGTGATATGCGTAATAGGCATATATTTTTTTAATCCACCCATTTTGCGAATATCCTGTTCATGGTGCATTGCATGAATAACAGAACCTGCTCCAAGGAATAATAATGCTTTGAAAAAAGCATGTGTCATAACATGGAACACCGCACCAGTATAGGCGCCTACTCCCAAGCCAAGAAACATATAACCTAACTGACTAACTGTTGAGTACGCCAGTACTTTTTTAATATCATTTTGCTTGAGTGCAATGGTTGCTGCAAAAATTGCTGTCGCTAATCCCACAATTGCAACTACAGTTTGTGATACAGGTGCGAGTGTATAAAGAATATTGCTTCTGGCAATCATATAGATACCGGCTGTAACCATGGTAGCAGCATGGATGAGCGCTGAAACCGGCGTAGGGCCAGCCATTGCATCAGGCAACCATGTATATAGAGGCAATTGGGCACTTTTACCCATAGCACCAACAAACAATAATAAAGTGATTGCAGTTATATCAAAGGTTGATAGCTTATCGATACTGGAGAATACATCGCCGTAAGAAACGGTGCCCAGTTTAAAAATCAACCAGAAAACGGCAAGCAGGAAACCCAGATCGCCAATACGGTTCATCACGAAAGCTTTCTTTGCCGCGTAGTTGTATTGATCATTTTTGAACCAGAATCCGATTAACAAATAAGAACACAAGCCTACCCCTTCCCAACCGATAAACATGATTACATAGTTAGCACCTAATACGAGCAGTAACATTGAAAATACGAACAGGTTCAGGTAGGCAAAATACCTTCCGAAATGCTGTTCTTGTTCTTCGTGCATATAAGCGGCAGAGTACAAATGAATCAGGAATCCGATGCCGGTAATTATCAGGAGGAATAAGGAAGATAGTTGATCAACCTGGAAAGCAAAAGGAATTTGAAAAGCGGAAGTTTTGATAAAAGAGAACAGGTTGACAATTGTAGCACCATGTTCTTTTACATCAAAAAATACCAATAAGCTAACCACAAAGGATGCCAGCATTACACCACAACCAACGATGCTGATCATTGATTTTGACATTGCTTTTCTTCCTAGTCCATTAATCAGGAATCCGATTAATGGGAAAAGTGGAACCAGATAAACAAGTTTACTCATAGCCTTCTTTCCGCCTGAGGCGGAGTCTTTTTATCCCATTACTGGGATTGGATCAACAATGCTTCCTTTTCAGGAATTAGTTTTTCAATCGATTCAAAAAATTAATATCTACTGAATGTACATTTCTGTACATCATTACAATAATTGCAAGTCCTACACTTACTTCTGCAGCCGCCACTACCATAATAAAGAACACAAATAATTGCCCGTCTATACCCACCGTAGTAGCTGGGTCACTGGTTAATGCAATACCATGGTGCATTTTTGAGAATGCCACCAGCAAAAGGTTTACCGCATTTAGCATCAATTCTACACACATAAAAACAATGATCGCATTGCGACGTGTTAACACTCCAATGATACCAATGCTGAACAGTGCTAGGCTTAAATAGATATAATATTGTATCGGCATATTCTTTAGTTTATAGTCCATAGTCCATGGAAAATATAATAGCAACCATGGACTATGGACCATGGACTATTGTCTTAATCTTACTCTTTTTTCCCAATCACCACTGCACCTACCATTGCACTCAGGAACAATACGCTGCTGATTTCGAAGGGAACCACAAAGTCGCTAAACAATGCTTTACCCAGGTTTTTTATTAAACCAATATCTCCTGTACCCATCAGCGCTGCTTTATCCTGAAAATCGGTTGCCTGACGCACCAATGAGATCAATACCATCAGGAAACATCCTCCGGATACTGCACCGGCCAGTTTCATCCAAACATGCTTATTCCTTTCCGTTTCTTTATTCAGGTTCATTAACATGATCACAAATAAGAACAATACCATAATGGCTCCGGCATAAACAATCAGGTTTACGATGGCCAGGAATTGGGCATTCAATAAAATATAGTGACCTGAAATGGCAAAAAACACCGCAATCAGCCAAAGAACGCTATGCACCGGGTTCTTACTTACCAGTACCATAATAGCACTGAATACAGCCAGGGCAGAAAGGAAAAAGAATAATATTTCAGTTATACTCATTGGTGTTTTAATTAGCTTTCATCATAAGCAACAGAACAGGCTGTTACAGGTTATCCATTTTATAATCCTTTTGCTTTTGCATATTCTTCCGGATTGGTTTTAGGATTAGGGATCAACAATTCCTCTTTCCCGTATATAAAACCTTTCCTGGTATAATTAGCTGGAGCAAATGTTTCACTTAAGTAAATCGCATCTTTGGGACAGGCTTCCTCACATAGTCCGCAAAAAATACAACGAAGCATATTGATTTCATACTTTGCTGCATATTTTTCTTCCCGGTAAAGATTCGTTTCTTCCGGAAGTCTTTCAGCCGCTTCCATGGTAATAGCTTCTGCCGGACATGCAACTGCGCAAAGTCCACAAGCAGTACAACGTTCACGGCCCTCTTCATCACGATTCAACACATGTAATCCACGGAAAACCGGACTAAATGGTCTTTTCTCTTCCGGGTAGCGGATGGTTGGCTGCTTTTTGAAAATATGGCTGAATGTAATCGCCATTCCTTTCATAATCGCAGGGAGATACAGTCGCTCCATGAAACTCATGGGTTTCCGACTTACTTCCTCTGCCCTGTTTGTTAATGCCTGCATATCTTTTATCCCTCGGGATGTTTAACTTTTCGCAAAAATATTTTTAACCACCATTTTTACCAACAATAAATCGCGCTTGTGAAAGGCACTAGTCAGCTTGAACTTCCTCCAATTGACAATTGACCATTCACATCACCCTCCTGCTCTCCACAAAATCACAGCCCCTGTAATCAGCATATTGGCAAGGGCTAACGGTATCATCGTTTTCCAACCCAGGTTCATTAGTTGATCGTAACGGAAACGTGGGATTGTCCAGCGAATCCACATAAATATGAATATAAAAATGACAATCTTAGTTAATAGTGCACCTACTCCCAATACCGCTGCAAGGTTTGGTGCGAGGGTTGATTCATCCAGGAATGGAATATCATATCCTCCGAAATAAAGGCATGCCATTACTGCGCTACTCATAATCATGTTCACATATTCTGCAAAAAGGTAAAAGCCCAGTTTCATGGATGAATATTCCTGGTGATAGCCAAAGTTCAATTCATTTTCTGCTTCCGGTAAATCGAATGGTGTACGGTTACATTCAGCCAGCGCACAAACAAAGAAAATGAGGAAGCCAAGTGGTTGGTAAACAATATTCCAGAAATTACCATCAGCCATTTGTTCGCCAACAATGGTTTTCAAACTTAAAGATCCCGACAGCATCAGCACAGCAATTAAAGACAACCCCATTGCTAGTTCGTAACTAATTGCCTGAGAAGCTCCCCTTAATGCTGCCATAAGGGAAAACTTATTATTAGAGGCCCAACCTCCAATCATAATACCATACACACCCATACTCACCACACCAAACACATAAAGGATACCGATATTAATATCTGCGATCTGCAATTCAATTTTACGGTCGAACAACTCCAGGTGACTGCTCCATGGAATAACGGCGCATGTCATCAATGCTGCGGTCATGGCCAAACCCGGACCAAGAATAAACAATACTTTATTAGAAGTATTCGGAATAATCTCTTCCTTCATCATCAGTTTCAAGCCATCAGCAAATGGTTGTAACAAACCAAAAGGACCCGCACGGTTGGGTCCCGGGCGATCCTGCAATACAGCAGCTACTTTTCTTTCTGCGAAAGTGGTATATAGTGCAATACCTAAGCTACCGAATACAATTACTGCAATCAGTGCGAGTTTTTCTATTAATAAGGCCCAGTCAAAAGCAAGTAGTGTCATTATAAAATGCGATTAGTCTTTGTTCTTATTAAATACTTGATTATGTGCAGGACCATCAATCAGGCTTAACTGCACATCGGGTTTATTTACTTCACTAACGGAATGAATATCCATTAATAACTGTGGCTGTCTGCCGTCATTAACAGCTTCAAAGGTTTCCGTTGGTATGTGTGTACCCACTTTACCGGCATAATGTCCTTGCGAAATAACAGAATGACGGTTAATGAGTCTTGGTCCTTCAATAACCCAGTCGCTGGTTTTCTTTTTCTCGAAGCGACAGGTATTACAGATCCAGCCAGGTTTTCCATCAGCAGCATCTTCCACTTCGCCCCACTCATCTTTGCGTGCAGTTACCCGAAACACTTCATCTCCTCTGTTCCATAAAGTTACCTTACCAGAACAGGTCGGACAATCGCGGTGAGCATCAACAGGTTTTAAAAACCATACACGATTTTTGAAACGGAAAGTTTTATCAGTTAACGCTCCTACCGGACAAACATCAATAACATTACCTATAAAATCATTATCAAGACTCTTTTCAATAAAAGTGGCAATTTCTGCATGATCGCCACGGTCGAGCACCCCATGTTCACGTTTATTCGTTAATTGATCTGCAGTAAATACACAACGGTAACAAAGTATGCAACGCGTCATGTGTAACTGAATATATGGCCCGAGGTCGTGTTTCTTAAATGTTCTGCGTTGAAACTCATATCGCGTACCTTCTTTACCATGTTCGTAACTTAGGTCTTGAAGGTGGCATTCACCAGCCTGATCACAAATTGGACAATCGAGTGGATGATTCAATAATAAGAATTCTACCACACCTGCTCTTGCGTCAATTACTTTTTCACTGGTAATATTTTTTACTTCCATACCATCCATTACGGTAGTACGGCAAGAAGCTACCAATTTAGGCATTGGTCTAGGGTCTTTTTCAGAACCTTTGCTCACTTCAACCAAACAGGTACGACACTTACCACCACTTCCTTCCAGCTTGCTGTAATAGCACATGGCAGGAGGCGTAACATCACCACCAATTTTGCGTGCTGCATTCAGAATAGTAGTTCCTGCAGGCACTTCAATGGTGATGTTGTCGATCGTTACTTTAAACAATTGTTGTTCAGGCATAACAGTTAATTCAAAATTAAAAAGTCAAAAGTCAAAAAACTGTTTTCGACTATGACTATTTAGCATTTAGTATTATTGAAGCGATGATTTTTGATATTTCATCCGCTTCTTTGATCAGTTCATTTACTTTTGGCTTAGAAACATTCATTGTATCTCTTATCAGACATAACCAATACTTCGTTTCATTCGCCGATTTTAATGCTATATCAAAATACTTTTTCCAGTCTTTCTTAGAACTTCCAGCTTTCCCCTCTACTACATTTGCCCCTATGGATGTTCCACTTCTTATCAATTGATCAAATAAAGAACTATAAACCCTATCATATTTATGATCTCCTACAAATATGATCAGCTCTTTCGAAAAGTAAAAACACCGATGCCTGATGTTATACGGCCTCTCTCCTTCATTCACTTCAAAATCATCAAACTCACTAATCATCATCCTCTATCCTCTTCTTTTGACTTTTGCCTTTCTACTTTTGACTTTCTAAGCCGGCACATGTATCGGATCAGCATAATGCGCTAACCCAAAGTTTCTTTTCTGCGCTTCTTCTGGATGCTTTACATGCCATTCAAACTCATCCCTGAAATGACGGATCGCTGCGGCTACGGGCCATGCTGCGGCATCACCTAAGGGACAAATCGTATTTCCTTCAATTTTTCTTTGAATATCCCATAACAGATCAATATCACTCATCTTACCATTTCCATATTCAATATTCTTCAGAATTTTTTCCATCCATCCTGTTCCTTCACGACAAGGTGAACACTGTCCGCAGCTTTCATGACGATAGAAACGTGCAAGTGAAAGTGTATGACGAACTACGCACTGATCTTCATCCATTACAATAAATCCGCCAGAGCCCATCATCGATCCGGTTGCAAAGCCGCCATCTGCAAGACTTTCATAATTCATGTAGCGTGTTTCACCTTTGGCTGTTTTCAGTAAGAGGTTAGCCGGAAGAATAGGCACTGATGAACCGCCTGGGATACAGGCTTTTAATTTTTTTCCATTGGGTATACCACCACAATATTCGTCGCTGTAGATAAATTCTTCTACAGAAATAGTCATGTCGATTTCGTATACCCCAGGCTTATTAATGTTACCACAAGCACTGATTAACTTAGTTCCGGTTGAACGGCCAACACCAATTTTTGCATACTCATCGCCACCCATATTTATAATGGGAACTACTGCCGCAAGTGTTTCTACATTATTAACTACGGTTGGTCTCTCCCATAACCCTTTAATCGCAGGGAATGGAGGTTTAATACGTGGGTTACCGCGTTTTCCTTCTAATGACTCAATCAATGCAGTTTCTTCACCGCAGATATAAGCCCCTGCTCCTCGTTGTACATGAATATTACAATCGAATCCTGTACCTAAAATATTTTTGCCAAGGAATCCGTTGTTTTTGGCTTCAGTGATGGCTTGTTCCAAAATATCAACAATCCATGCATATTCGCCTCTGATATAGATATAAGTATCGTTACTACCAAGCGCAAAAGAAGAAACAATCAATCCCTCAATGAGTAAGTGAGGAATGAATTCCATCAGGTAGCGATCTTTAAAGGTACCTGGCTCACTTTCATCGGCATTACAAACCAGGTGGCGGGGAACACCTTCTGGTTTAGCGATGAAACTCCATTTCATACCTGCAGGAAAACCAGCGCCACCACGACCACGCAGTCCACTTTTTTTCACTTCTTCCACAATCGTTTCAGGGTTCATTTCCTTCAATGCTTTCTCTACACTACGGTACCCACCCTCACGACGGTAAACATCGAAATACCTGATGCCTTCTACGTCTGCTTTTTCTAATAATAATTTTTTACTCATATATCCGGCGCCTAAAAGCGTTTTGAATTTGTATGATTCAACTAGGGTAACTTAACAGCCTGTCTGGCTACCAGTATCCATTGTTTATTTTTCTTGATCCATGTTTGCAATACATTCAGATGCAATACACCTTCCTTACCAGCAGCATCAAATGATCTTGCTTTTAATACATGTCTTACAATGGCCGTTTTACCATCTATCCTGATTGAGACATCACTCATGCCAAAATCTTTGTAGGTGGTTGGACTTACCATTGCATTATGGATCATCTCGGGTTTGTTCTCAATTTTTCCGCTTGAATGTCCATAAGTAACCATCTCATCTACTAATCCAGCCAGTACCGCACTATCCCTGTTGATGAAAATGGCGCCATTTAATGCCTTTATTTGATTCAAAACCTTCCCCTCAGCTTTGCCTTGGGCAAATACTGATAAAGAAAATAAAGTGAATAATATGATTAACCCTTTTTTCATTACTGCTTTTTCAGTTCATATTTATCTGCTAAAGGCCCACTGATTTTTTTGCCATTCATATCCAATTGCAACAGTTTCCCTTCCGCTACAAAATACCGGTTGGGTCCTTCTTTAATACTACCCAGACTAATCACAAATTCACTAACCCAGGTCCATTTACCACTGGCGGTAAACAGGTTGTCTTTTTTGCCGAGGTATTTCATTTCCCTGCTATAGGTACTATCTGCTTTTAATTCGACCACCGTTTCTATCCCTTCACAATCTGCACAGGGCAAAACACCCTTATATTTTCCCATTACATCCAGTGAATTTTTCGCTGTTGCTCCAATTGGATTGCCAGCGCTATCCACTTTATTTATCGACATATCTTCCATCACAGTATCTGTTGATGTTATCGTCGTTGTACCCGAGGTAGAGATATTCTCACAAGCGGTTACAAACACCAGGCAGATAAAGAGTGGATAGATTATTTTTTTCATCCTCTTTAATTTAGACTTACTGCAGTTTTTCTGCATTCATCTATTATTGCATCAACTTTTTCTTTTGTCAGGTGTTCCCGATAAGTTTTTCCCATTTGCATCATTGGCGCATACCCACATGCACCCAAACACTCCACAGTTTTTAAAGTGAATAGTCCATCAGACGTTGTTTCACCGGGTTTAATGCCCAATTTCTCCCCTATATAGGCGATAATATCATCGCTGCCATTAAGCATACATGGACCAGTCTGGCAAACTTCGAACATGTGTTTTCCTACGGGTTTGAGGTTATACATGCTATAGAAGGTTGCTACTTCATATACTTCTATCGGTGTTATTTGCAATAAATCAGCTACATAGTCCATTGTTTCGGCACTCAACCAACCACCAAAACTATCCTGTGCCAGATGCAGTACCGGCAACAGTGCACTCTTCTGTTTTCCCTCCGGATAACGCGCTACCAGTCTTTTAAACTCGGTCATCTGTTCTTCTGAAAATCTTATCATACTATTCAATTTGAAAATTGAATAATTTGAAAATTTGAAAATGAAAATGGAGTACCACTAGTTAAGCCATTTCCAAATTTTCAAATTTTCAAATTAATTATGCGTCCAACTCTCCTGCAATCAGGTTTAAGCTACTCATTGTAACAATTGCATCACTCAGCATTCCTCCCTGAATTAATTCAGGATATGCCTGGTAATAAATAAAGCAAGGTCTTCTGAAATGCAGGCGGAAAGGTGTTCGGCCACCATCACTGATCAGGTAAAAACCTAATTCACCATTACCTCCTTCAACGGCATGGTACACTTCACCTTTTGGCATATCAACTTCGCCCATAATGATTTTAAAGTGCCAGATCAAGGCTTCCATTTTTGTGTATACATCTTCTTTTTTAGGGAGATAATATTCTGGCACATTTGCATGGTATACTTCTGCTTCAGCACCTTTGAACTCCTGTATTTTCTGGTAAGCCTGTTCGATGATACTTAAGCTCTGCCACATTTCCGCATTACGCACCAAGAAGCGATCATAATTATCGCCGGTAGTACCAACGGGTACAGTAAAATTAAAATCCTGGTAGCTGCTGTATGGACTATGTACGCGTACATCATAGTCTACACCGGCGGCCCTGAGGTTTGGTCCGGTAAAACCATAGTTCAGTGCTCTTTCGGCGCTGATTCCACCAGTACCTTGAGTACGATCCATGAAAATACGGTTACGGGTAAAGAGGTTTTCAAACTCTTTCAGCACTTTAGGATATTCTGCTAGGAATTTCTCGAGTTTCGTAAACGCTGTATTTGTGAAATTCCTTTCAAAACCGCCAATACGCCCAATATTAGTAGTAAGACGGGACCCACATACTTCTTCATATATTTCATAAATTAATTCACGGTATTGCATTACATACAGGAAGCCTGTATAAGCACCAGTATCTACACCAACGATTGAATTACAAATCAGGTGATCTGAAATCCTCGCAAGTTCCATGATGATGACACGCAGGTAATCAACACGTTTAGGCGTAGAAACACCCAGGAGTTTTTCACAGGTAAGGTGCCATCCCATGTTATTGATAGGACTGCTGCAATAATTCAACCTGTCTGTGATGGGGGTGATCTGGTAGAGCGGTCTGCGTTCTGCTAATTTTTCAAATGCACGGTGGATATACCCAACTGTTTGTTCGGTAGACACCACTCTTTCTCCATCTAGTTCCATAATATTTTGAAACACACCATGTGTTGCAGGGTGAGTAGGCCCTACGTTTAAGGTGGTGGTTTCTTTTTCAATGGAACCTTCCGGTAATTTGATATTATGTTGTTGTTGCGCTAACATGTTTACTATGTTGATCAGCTTTGCTGCATTTATTATTGTGAATGGTCAATGGTGAATGGTCAATAATGAGCGATGAAAAGCATTCTCCATTCACTATTCACCAAATTATCCTCTTCCAAACATTTCATCATCCTTATCAATCCTTGTCTGATCTTCTAATGGATATTCCTTTCTAAGTGGGAAATAATCCATTTCATCCACATTCAAGATTCGTTTCAGGTTTGGATGTCCAACAAAGTTTACTCCATAGAAATCATAGGTTTCACGCTCCATCCAGTTGGCGCTGGAAAAAAGTTTTGAAGCAGTGAAAACATCCGGATTTGCTACTGATGTAAAGACTTTGAACCGAATACGAATATTCTCAGTAAGGTTATGTAAATGATAAACTACTGCTAATTCTCTGCCTGCGTCATCAGGATAGTTTACGGCACATAGATCTGTCAGGAAGCGAAATTGAAGTGATGCTTCATCGTACAAAAACTGTAAAATTTTAAGGTTATGCTCCTTAGGTGCTTCAAAACTGAGCATACCATAGGTTTCCTCAAAGTTGTAAACCAGTTCGCCGAATTTTTCTTTCAGCGCATTTTGTATGAATTCGTTGGTTAAAGCCATTGATTTTTTGTTTTGTCCATGGTTAGTCTACCATGGTCTATGTACAATCTACTGAATGCCGTAGCTATTCAGGAGCGCTTTATAATGTTCACTGTTTCTTCTTCTGATACTTTCCTGTCCTACAAGATCCTGTATTTTCATAAAGCCATCTAAAATTGCTTCTGGTCTTGGAGGGCATCCAGGTACGTACACATCAACTGGTATTACCTGATCAATACCCTGTAACACACTGTAAGTATCAAAAATGCCACCACTTGAAGCGCAGGCACCTACGGCAATTACCCATCTGGGTTCTGCCATTTGCAGGTAAACCTGACGCAAAACAGGGCCCATTTTTTTTGCAATAGTACCCATTACCATCAGCAGGTCGCATTGACGGGGGGAGAAACCTACCCTTTCAGAACCAAATCTTGATAAATCGTAATGCGAACCCATAGTGGCCATGAATTCAATTCCGCAGCAGGATGTCGCAAAAGGCAATGGCCAGATGGAATTTTTACGGGCTAAACCTACTACACTGCTTAATTGGGTGGTAAAAAACCCTTCACCAGAAAAACCCTCCGGAGCCTTCACTGTTGAAATTGCATCAGCGGTATTGGCTGGGATGGGGTTAATATTAAATCGTACCGGACGTGCCATAATCTTTCTATTAACAATAAATGGCTCAATAATGTTCCATCTACTTTTTCTATTTACAAAAAAGCTGTGAAGATTATTCACAGCATATTAATCTTCCCACTTAAGGGCACCTTTTTTGATAATATAAATGAAGCCAACCAGGAAAAAGGAAACAAACATCAATACAGCCCAAAAACCTGCCCAACCCAGTTCCCTGAAATTAACTGCATATGGATAAAAGAAAATTACTTCCACATCGAATAACACAAACAAAATGGCTACCAGGAAATATTTAATGGCCATAGGCTGGCGAGCATCTCCGTGGCTTTCAATACCACTTGCAAAGGTTTCCAGCTTATCGGAGGTCTTTCTTTTTGGTCCAAGCCACTGAGATACAGCAATCATGGTAGCTACAAAACCGGCGGCAAAAATCAGTTGGATTCCAATCGGAAGGTACCCATACGCATTACTTGTAGCAGAAGCATCTAACAAAAAAGTCGGCCAGTTCATGTTAAAACATTAATGTCCCGCAAAAATAAGCCTGTGAAGCATATAAAAAGAAAAACTCCCCCAATAATGGGAGAGTTTTACCGAATTATTTAATCATTTAGCGTTAATCCCCGCTTCCGGATGAATTTGATGTGTTTCCGGAGGTGGTTTTGCCGCTATTTCCCTGTTTTTCTTTAGCTTTTATTCCTTCCACAATTGCAGCTTTGGTATCTAAGGCAAACTTGTTTTCTTCACCAGCATCTGGATACAGGGCCAGCATTTGCTCTGTTACTGCCAGGCCTTTCTCCAATTCCTTGGCTTTATCTACATAATACTTAAGCCTGTAGTAAAGATTAAAGAAGATGGTTTTCTTGTTTTTTTCCTTGTCTTTCATGTAAAAAGAATCCAGATAATCCAACACTGGGATAGCAGCTCCGGTTAAGGTATCAGGATCTGAAGCAAAAGCAGCTCTTCTCAGGAATGAATAAGGCTGTGGTTTATCAGGAAATGCCGCAAGGTATTTCTTACCTAACTCAATGGTTAAAGCGTAATCTTTTCCGGTAAATGCAGTATTGGTAAACTGATAGTATTCATATTCGCCCATTACTCCGCCTTTCAGGTCTACCTGTTTTTGCAACCAATTTAACTGTTCGCGGAACTTACCTGCTTTACCATAAATTTCTGCAGCTTTGCCCATATAGGCAATTTTGCTGTTTTTCAGGGTATCAATAGTCATTGCTTTCTCTATATAAGCAACAGCTTTTTCTTCACTTCCAGGGAAACGGGCATAAATTTTTGTTGCCAGTTCACATTGCGAGGTAGTTATTGTTGCGGGATCAGCAGTTGCAAAGAATTTTTCAATAGCCTCTTTTGCTTTTACTGAATCATTGGTTCTATCGTAGTTATATGCATAAACGATGTTCAGCTTAGGAAATTTATCTATGCCACCTACTTCAGCTTCAATTTGTCTAGCTTTTTCAAGGCTTTCATTGTATTTACCAGCGCGGAAAAGATAGTCAGCCACAAACATATCAGTGTTAGGGTCTTTATCTGCGTTAGCTACATATTTATCGAGGTATTCTTTTGCACGAGGTACATCTTTATCTGCATAGTAATCATACAGTACATAATATACCGGAGGAAAGGTAGGATCCGCTGCAATCGCGTTACCATAAAACTGCTCGAACAATTCTTTATTATTCTGGCTCTGGTAGATACGACCGATCCTGTACATTGCTTTCGCATTTTTAGGATCACGTGCAATTGCTTCCTGGTATGCTTTTACAGCTTCACCACCATTTTCGCCACCTAGTTTCAGGTAGCTAATACCCATATTGATATAGATATCTGGATTAGTTAAGTCGGAAGTTGCTGCCAATTTCAATTTCTCGATACCATAGCTGGGATCTCCCAGTTTACTACCACCATCAGCGTTTGCACGTCCTATGGCATTTAATATACCTGGGTCGGCTTTACCTTTATTACGCCCCCTGGTTGCAGTGGTGGCGGTAATGGCTTGTTCGAATTTTTGTTTGGCGGCATTGATATCACCACCTTCTAAAATTTCGAGGTGCCCCATCCCTACCAGCAACCATGCATCACTGCCGATTTCCTGTAATCCTTTCTGGTAAACATCTTTGGCTGCAGTAATCATGTCTTTGGTTAATTCGCCTGCTTCGGCGGCAATCAATGACTGACCGTACCAATAGATCGTCTGGGGATCTTTTGTGTTGGCCTCATAAGCCTTTTTCAAAGTTTCACGGGCGCTTTTATACTTCTCGTAGTTGAGGAATTTAATTCCCTCCGCTACCTGCGCCATCAAACACTGTACAGCAAGCAAGGCTGTTACGATCAAAGAAACGGTCTTCTTCATTTGTCGGTTTTTATAGTTGTGTGTTAATCTGCATCTTTAATACTTCCGGATCTTTTCCCAAATCCCATTTTTGCCGGAACCAGGAATGCTCTCCGGAAAATTAACTGTCCCCTTTCCAGGCTCATGAAATTCATAAATCCTGTTCCGAGTCCAGCAGCGTTTTCCTTTAATATATAATACAATGGACGTGCCAAAGGGTACTGTCCACGTGAAATGGTTGCCTGTGAGGGCATTGCGAATATATCTTTTTCTTCACATTTAACACATTCCACTAATCCCATTCTAATCTTTTTAAGGTAGTCGAGTTGTACAGGATCGTAACTATCTGCGATCCAGCTAATACCTACAAACCCTACTACATCTTTTCTGGAAGCTACAACATCCAGTACATCCCGGCTATCTTTTGCCGCCACCACATTAGCGCCAAAATTGCCATTTCTTAATACACTGTCTTTTAAATAGCGAACCGTACTGGTTGCTTTATTACCATCCATTACAGCGGTAATTTTATCCTTACCGCTCAGGATATTGCGAAGTTTGCTCAGGGTGAAGACACTATCAGGTGATTGCCTATTTACAATAATGGCTACTGCATCATAAGCCAGTATACCGTATTGCGGATTAAAAGACAACTGATTCTCAAAGAACGATGCTTCCTCTTTCGATAATCCCCTCGCTACAATAATCATACGGGTACTGTCCTTCTGCAAATCCCTGAAACAATCTGATTCCGGTTTATAGGAAACGATGATATTGGTTTCAGGAAAAGAAGATTTATGTACCCTTAGCTGCTCTTCAATAACCGGTTTAAAACTCTCATCCACACTGATCCTGATTGTCCCCTTATTTGGTGTGTCTAACTCAGTCTTTACTTTATCAGGACTGTTACAAGACCATACCATGGTAAACAAACAAAACCATCCTATTGTATAAACAATTCCTTTTTGCATGTTAATAATCCCGCTTAATCCCCCTGTACAACCTGAAACCTCCATACAATACTGATATAGACCCCATCAGGTACCTGTACATCGGATCTATCATTGTTAACTGTTCAATTTTTAACTGCTCAGCCAACAATAATATAAAAGCCATCCCCAGGATAAAAACTGCCATAGAGAGATCATAAATCATCCTCATCACTCGGTAACTCTTTCGCTGTTTCTCTCTAAAATCCAGTTCCATATTGACCATTTTTTGTACCCGGGGTGGGCAATTTAGTTAATAATTTTATTTACCAGAAGAATCAAGTGTTCATTTTACAATAAAATATTTCCTTCTTACTCTTTAGATGCACTCATTTTAGCTTTCCATAATAACCTTTGTTAAAGATGCTGCCAGTTGTTAGTTATTATTATGATTTTTTTTGAAATATATAAGTCGAAGGATCCGAAATAGGAGACAATACTGTCCAGGGAAAATAAGCTGCGAGCTTCTAGCCTCTAGCCGCTAGCTTTGATTGGTGCTTGTTTTAGGCTCTCTGCTATTATTTGAATAATTGACAGAGCTTGCGAATTTGTTTTGTAAAAATCCTATTTCAAATAAATATTTAATTACAATATTTACGCTTGCGGATGGTTAAATTAATAGCAAAAAAAGGCTAGTAGCCAGCAGCTAGTGGCTAGAAGCTGTTTTTTCCCCGAACAGTTCTGGCCTGCAGCTTGCAGCCATTTCCCCCTGACAGCAATGAATCTGAGACAGGAACAGCATTCTAGCGGTTGACCATTATCTTTGCAGCCATGAAAGTATTGATGGTCTGCCTGGGTAATATTTGCAGAAGTCCACTGGCAGAAGGCATTTTACAAGCCAAGGCCCAGTCTGCTGGTTTATCCTGGATGGTTGATAGCGCTGGTACGGGTAATTACCATATCGGGGAACCGCCACATCAGCTTTCACAAAAAGTAGCCAGCATAAACGGTATCGACATCAGCAGGCAACGCTGCAGGCAGTTTAAAGCTGCAGACATGGACAATTTCGACCTGATTTATGTGATGGATCAGGATAATTATAAGGATGTTAAACGTATCAGCGGAAATTTTTGGAATCCTCAAAAGATCAAACTGATATTGAATGAAATAAATGAAAATGACGAATCTGTGCCAGATCCATGGTATGGTAATGAAGATGGATACCACCATGTTTTCGGCTTATTATCCGAAGCCTGCGACAGAATAATTGCAAAATATAGCCAGCTCAATAAATAGCTAAAAAGATGAACAAACCCGGATTACCCCAAGGAACCAGAGATTTCAGTGCGGCAGTTGTGCGCAAACGCAATTATATTTTCCAAACCATCCGGTCGGTTTTTGAATTATATGGATTTCAACCACTGGAAACCCCGGCCATGGAAAACCTCGATACCCTTATGGGAAAATATGGCGAAGAAGGAGATAAACTTATTTTCAAAATCCTGAACAATGGTCTTGATAACCCAGCTAAACACGAACAGGCCAAGCATGATTTTGATAAGATACTTGAAGGAAAAAACAATAAGGGCATAACGGAACGGGCATTAAGATATGACCTTACCATTCCTTTCGCCCGTTATGTTGCCATGAATCATGGTCAATTAACCATGCCTTTTAAACGTTATCAGCTTCAGCCTGTTTGGCGTGCCGACCGCCCACAAAAAGGCCGCTACCGCGAATTTTACCAATGCGATGCTGATGTGGTAGGTAGCAATAGTCTGTTGAATGAAATTGAACTAACGCATATCTATGCAACTGTTTTTGAACAGTTGGGTATACCGGTTGAAATTCGTATCAATAGCCGTAAAATTCTTGCTGCACTTGCGGAAATTTGTGGTGGATCAGATAAAATGGTGGATATCACCGTTGCAATTGACAAGCTTGATAAAATAGGTATTGAAAAAGTAAAAGAAGAATTATTTCAACGCGGTTTAACAAACGATCAGGTTAATATTGTTGAGCAATATTTAAAGATTGATGGTTCGAACGAAGCAAAAATCAGTCAACTCGAACTACTCATCGGCAATAATGAAACAGGGAAAAAAGGATTATCAGAAATTGTGCACATCCTTTCAAATTGCAGCTTAAACGGCAGCAGCAAACTCATCACTGATTTTACCTTAGCCAGAGGACTCAACTATTACACCGGAATAATTTTCGAAGTAAAAGCCTTGAATGTTCAGATGGGAAGTATTGGTGGTGGTGGTCGTTACGATGACCTTACCGGATTATTTGGTGTTCCTAATGTACCGGGTGTCGGCATAAGCTTTGGTGTTGATCGCATATACGATGTAATGGAAGAATTACAACTTTTTCCAAACACCGTGCAAATAGGCACCAAAGTACTGTTCTTCAATTTAGGCGAAGCTGAATCTAAAATAGCATTTCAATTACTACAACAACTCAGATCTAAGCAGATTGCTGCCGAATTATTTCATGAACAGGCCAAATTCGACAAACAATTCAAATACGCAGAAAAGAAAAATATTCCCTACGCTGTTATCATTGGCTCTAAAGAAATGGAACAAGGCACCTGCGTTGTTAAAGACCTGATAAAAGGAACCCAGGAGGAAATCGAGCAATCTGCATTGGCAGTGTTCGTGAGCGAACGACCATAGTCCATGGTTAATTAACTATTTCCTTAATGACTAATTAAGTCTATATCCCATTCACAATAAACCATGATCTATCTGCTATGGACCATGGACTATGGACCATGGACTTGGACTATCAGCCATTCTGGCACAATATTGGCATATCATACCGCAAAACAACAATATGATACAGCCAAAATGGATTATAGCTGCTGCAACGCTGCTCATCATGAGTTGTGGAAGGAAAACAGTTCCCGCTAAAACCGATAATGTTATTACTACAACACCCACGGTAAAAGCACCAGCAAAAAAAGAGACAACTCCAGCATCTGTACCTGAAAAAAAAGATAAAGTTGTTAAAGAGAAGGAGTTACCAAAAACTGAAGTAAAAGAAGCTTTGGTACCAATGGTGGTGATTGATGGTATGGGGAATATCATTACCCCAAAAGAAAAATTACCTGAAGAGATTGCTGCAAAGGCAGACTACAGAACACTTACCCGTGCATTTACACCCAATCAACGAACCAACCTTATTTACAGGTATAAAATAGTTCCTCCCCGTATTTTATTTGTTCCAGAAAATTATATTAAAACGACTGCCAGGGGTAAATATGTTATCTACAGAAAAAAATTCTGGTACTGGCAACAGGAAGATGGCTTGTTTTACCTGGATGAAACTTATTACAAGTAAGCACCTGTTTAAATTTTATGCACAGGGGTAAGGGGTTAGGTATTAGGTATTAGTCGGCAGCTTTAGATATTGGCAGTGTGCCAAAATCAAGTGAAAAGCAGAATCTGCTATGGACCATGGACTATGGTCTATGGTCCATGGTCCATAGCAGGTATTTTATTTCCCCGATAAAAACATTTGTCGCTTCAAAAGCATAGCTGCAGCATGATTGAGTGCAATGCCCTCTGATTTTGAACCTTCCAGCACATAACCACCGGCATTAATATTTACACCAATAACTTTTTTATTGGCATCTCTCTTAAACTGAGCAGTGCCATCATATGCAGTAATAGAAAATAAGTCTTCTCCAGTTTTTACTAAGGTAGAATTGCCCACACTTGAGCCCATGATAAGTCCTTCCCCTTCCATACTTACAACTACTTCTGTAACAATACTTCCATCAGGAAATTTATATTTTCCTACAAAATCGTTCAGGGTACTGTCTTTAGACTGTGCTTGAACAAAAACTGCGCTGCCAATTAGTAGACAAAGCATCAACATTTTTTTCATGAGTATCAGGTTTTAGTTTTTTGCGTAACGGTTTTTCAAAGCAAAAGTTACAACATTTACCAGAAAACGTAGTGTAAATTTTTCTATATAAATAAAGCTATTCTTCCAGCAGTACCACCTGCAACCTATATTCTCCGCTCATCGACGCCTAAACATTCAAAAAACAATTTAGTAAACAACAAATAGCAACCAAAAAATTAATCCATTTTTCATTTAAGTGACTCAATTTACCCTTTCATTTAAAAGATTAATGCAGGTATTTCACCCCTTAATATTTCTCCAAAGAGAGAAGAATATCCAATTTCTTAATAATAAATAATTGATGACTTTTTTTAAACAGTTGAATGCTTTCAATTAATAACTGCAAAAGCAAGTCATAGCCTCAACTCGCATCTTCAATTTTAAGGAATTATAGTTATAAAATAACTTATATTACTTTCTGATAGAAAAGATTTTATGAAATCAGGCATGCGCATAATTGGTTTAGTTATTTCCCTTTTTATTTCTACCATTTGTACTGCTCAGGAAAACTGTAATTGCAAACCGGCAGACACGCTCAGGCAAAAAATTGGGAAATATTATAACTCAGGTAAATTAGACTCAGCAATCCTGGTATTGAATGAGCTTAAAGCATCCACCAATAATGCTTGTCAAATTGTTTATTTAGACGGCATAGGTCAGATTGCTGTTGCAAAAAAACAGTTATCACTTGCAAGGAGTTATTTTCTTAAAGAAGAAATAATTCAAAAAGAACTAAACTGTAAAAAGTTACTGATCCGTTTTTACAACACAATGGCCCGTTATTACCAGGAAGCAGGCTATAGGGATAGTGTTTCATTCATTACCTTAAAAGCTATTGTTCTGGCAGAGGAAGAAAAAGACTGGTATGCTGCAGCAAGGGCAAGTATCAATCTGGCATCCATTTTTCAGCAAGAGCAACAACTCAATAAATACCTACATTATAGCCGAAAAGCATTATCATTTGCCCGGCTTTCTAAAGATACGGTAATACTTGCCGCAGTACTTACAAGGGTTGCGGAAAGTTATTACGAATCATACCAACATACTAAATCGCAAGCATCTTTAGACAGCTCATTCCTACTTGCTACAGAATGCATAAGCATTTCACAAAATAAACCTGAGAACTTACTGGAGCTTGCAGATGCTTATAGCAAAATCAGCCAATACTTTTTTGTCACAAAAAAATACCATACTGCCATCCGTTATGCCGATAGCGCTATTCAGGCTTGTCCAAAAGGCGTTTATGATTTTTACAGGCTTTTGTTGAATGGCTATAGTGTAAAGAGTGAAATCTATTTTACGCAAAACAATTATACAACTGCCAGAATAATGGGCGATTCAGCCTATCATTATGCCCTTCTTTTCAATAAACAACTGGCCATTCAACCGCTTAACATCATTTTTAAAAGTTCAAAAAAACTCAATGATTTCAAAAGGGCATCAACTGCATTGGAAGAAATGACTTTTTTGAGAGACAGCATTTATTCCATTGAAAAGACTGCGACCATCAATGAACTGGAAAAGAAATACAACCAGGCGAAAAATGAAAAGACGATCCAGGAACTTTCTCTTCAAAAGAAAATCTATCTGCTTCTTGCTATTATCGCTTTACTGGCGATTGGGGTAATTGGATTCTTTCTCCGTCAGCAATCTTTAAAGCATAAACAAAAAGTACTGGAAACAGAACAGCGATTAAACAGGGCACGCATGAATCCTCATTTCTTTTTTAATGCTTTGACCTCAATTCAATCTTTACTCATTGAAAAAAAAGACCAGTCCATCATTGCTTCAAACCTGGTAAAATTTTCCCGCTTAATGCGCAATACACTTGAAAGCACCTACAACGACTATATTACCATTGAAGAAGAAATTACTTTCTTAAAACAATATATCGATTTACAACTCATGCGGTTTCCTGAAAAATTCACTTACTCCTTTAATATCGATGAGGCCATTGACCTAAATGAGTGGCAGATTCCTTCCATGATTATGCAGCCATTTATAGAGAACAGCATTGAACATGGATTTAACAGCATAGATTATAAAGGACATATTAATGTAGATTTATTATTGCAGGATCAACAAATTCATATCTGTATTGCCGATAACGGTAGAGGTATCATCAAAAATGATCACTCAAAAACAAACCATATTTCAAGGGCCAGTCAAATTTTAAAAGATCGTTTTTATTTGTTGAACCTGAAATTTAATGCCGAGGCTAACTTTAACATAAAAGAACAAGCAGGTACGGGTACTATAGTGGACATTACTATTCCAGCAATTCGGGTTTAGTCTCGAGCGTTCGTTTTGCCTGAGCCGTAAGATTCAAACATTGATTGGCAGTTATTTTAGGCATGCTTATATTAATAGAACACGGATCTTCATGATTTATCATGATAAATCTGAAAATCATGAAAACCTGTGTTCCAACCTAACCATAACTTGCAACTCGCGGCTATAATTCCCTGGACAATAATTACTGCAAGCTGTTTGTTGCTGGTTATGGCGAAATGTTCTTTGGATAGTTTTAGACTAAAACTGAACTTAGAAATGTTTAATCCTGAATAATGGGAATCTCCATTGGTTAATTACTTGACAACTATCCTATAAGCATAGCCATTATATCCATCGCCAGTTGGAAGTACCGTTAATGTGCCGTTTTTCCAATACACAGATTTTGCGCCTGAGCCATTGGCCTCCGGCATACTTCCAATGATGTAAACATCATTTCCATCCAACCCGATACCATAAACACTAACCACTCCAGCAGCAGTAATATTACTTAACATAGCTTGTGTGGTATTTTTCCAGCTAACTGCATTATAAATACCCGGACTGGCTGATATAGATCCGGCAGCATAAATATTACCTCCATCAACTGCAATACCATAACACCAACCACTTAAACTATTTAAAACAACAGGTACACCATTTTTCCAGTATACTGCTTTATCATCCGATTGTCCGGCACAATAAACATCATTACCTGCTACTACTATTCTGTGTATGATAGAATAAACTCCCGGAGAAGCATTCGGTGTTACGGCTACTCCGTTCTTCCAATACCTGGGCAGTTTATTATATGGACTTCCAGTGGCTGTTTCATATCCTGCTATATAAACGTCTGAACCCGCTATTGTCATATCATAAGGTCTGGCATCTGTTGCATTAGAACCTGTGTTTTCAGTAATGGATGTAACAGTACCATTTTTCCACTGAATGATTTTAGGGACACCCCCAGATGGGTAATGCATGCCAGCCAGATAGATATCACTACCATTTACAGCCAAACAATTATAATAGACACCGGCAACAGCAGAAACAGTAACAAGCTCAACGCCATTCTTGTAAACTACTGCATCAAATGCCCCTCCTGATATTGGCCGCCTGCTTGCTAAAACATAAACATCATTTCCCGAAACCTCTAAATCCTCACCGTATATTTCAGAAACAGAAGGATTGCCAATTGTAGTTGGCACATCATCTACGAAATATTTTGCTATCGCACTGTTATTCGCATTGTTATATTCATTGGTTAAAATATATCGTTTTTTTACAGCAGCTTGCTGATCACCTTTCTTACCACATGCTGATACCAAAATACCTGCAATGATTAAATAATAAATACTAAAACATAATTTTTTCATGAATGTTTATTTGAAATATGGTTGAAACAATATTTATATGCAATAGGGCTGGCTGTACATTGATGGAAGTTCAATACATTTAAGTGCTGCAACAGGCGGCATTTACCCAAACAGTATAATAGGTTTATTGATTAAGGTTTTGTTTAATCTTGTCTAGTAATGATTTGTTATCGGGATAGGCATGTATTGTACTCTTTCCTTTCTGAATAGCCAGATCAATATCATCTATGGATGGAAATAATCTCTTTACTGCTTCCAAATAAGCAACGATACTCTTAATCGCCTGTAAACTTCCCTTGGCTCTGCAGAGCAGGTTTTCAACCGGCACTTTGTTATCTGTAGTAAATGTGCCTTGTTTCTCTATATAACCAGTATGGTAATCAATATCTGCAATTTGCGTGGCTATGCCTCTTTTTTTGAAATCATTGGCAGCTTTTGTCATTTGCTTTGCATCAATTCCACCTTTTATAATTGCATCTACAAAATCAGTAAACTGTTCGATACGATTATTACTAAGGCTTACATATTCGTTGCATGGCGATGCATCGAAATAATCACGAAGCACAGGAGGTTGAATGAAATTTTGGAAGAATTTGGCGGTTCTTTTACCCTGGTCTGATTCCTTAACTATTTTCTCATAAGGGTTTGCATCAGCATCAAATTTAGGATTGCCACCTCTGGCTTGCGAAAAGCCAGTGACGATTAGGGAACATTGCAGTAATACAGTAATTAAAACTTGTTTCATTTTTAGCAGATTAGGTCTATTTAGTTAAATTCTCACATGGAAGAACAATCGGATGGGTTGGCATAATTAATAAAGGAGCACCATATTTGCCGCCTCCTTCATAAGTAGCACGTACATAACCACTAGCTATGGCACAACTGCCATCTGCTTTTTTTATAGCAAGATTTACTTCAACTTCTTTGTGTAAAGGAATATCCAATGCATTCTTCTCAATGATCCAAATAGTGGTGATATTCACCTTTGTTACTACCAATTTCTCTGATTGCCAGTTTTGTTCGTATTGTTTCTTGGCGTTTGCTTCTACCGTTGCATCAACCATTACGGCTTTTTTCATTCTCAGGTTTTTAACATATTCAGCCTGATTCTTTTCCATTTTATTCAGGTAGTTTTCTCTGGTCCCGTACAGATCAATCGCCGCTTTAACTTCTCCTAACTTTTCTTCCAACGAAATTGCTTCAGGATATACTTTTAGTGCGCCCTTGATAAAAGCCTGGTATAAATACAGGTCTTGCAAGAAAGAAACTGTACTTAAAGAGCGCCAGTTTTTATAGCCGTCTGCAGCCTTGTCAATGGCAATTGATAAACTTTTTACTTTTGCAGTTACACTTTGGTACCCGTCTTTTACCACAATGGCCGTAGGCTTACTTTTGATAAATGCATCCACTTTATCTTCATACTCTTTAATTACCTGGTCGCTTATAGCCAGGGCTTCCATCACGGCTGATTTATTTTCGGTTTTATCGCCAGATAAATTCACCTTGCCCTTTTTAAAAATGAAAGGGTCTTTAAACAAAAGCTCAACCTGCTTTGAAGTTGCCTCAGCACCTTCGCGGCTATAGGCGGTTCGTTGAGCAAATGAACCGATGGCGCAAAAAATGATCGCACAGCAAACTGCTAATTTCTGCTTCATATTCCTGGTTAAAGATTTAGGCCAGTAAAAGTATTTAAGCTAATAGTCTTAGACTTAAACCATTAATCTTTGAATCAATCCGATTATTAAATGAAGAAACTTGATAGATAAGTGATTAATAAATAGTTTTACATACACAATTAACCATGACTATATTAATCATTGATAACGAGCCGGGCATAAGAAATACCTTAAGTGAACTTATAAAACAGATAGGCTTTCCATTCAGCCGAATCGTAGAAGCTTCCGGTGTAAAGGATGGTATTCAACGGATACAGACGGAAAATCCAGATATTGTTTTTTTAGATATTGAAATGGAAGATGGTACCGGTTTCGATTTAATGAAGCAATTACCTGCACCTAAATTTCAATTGATATTTGTTACGGCGCATAACCAGTATGCAGTAGACGCCTTTAAATTCAGCGCCATAGACTACCTGCTTAAACCTGTTGATCCTGACGAATTAAAAATTAGTTTAGATAAAGCTGCAATAAATATCGAGTCGAAATCTTTAAAAGACCAAATAGATATATTGCTCCAGCAAATTGCCGGCAAGCCAGATAAAGACAGACGCATCGTACTCAAAGACATTGAAAATATCTACTTCGTAAAAGTTAGTGAAATACTTTATTGTATGGCTGATGGTACTTATACGCGATTCTATTTACAATCAGCAAAGGAGATATTGGTTTCAAAAAACTTGAAAGAATATGAAACGCTTTTAGAGCCGCTGGGTTTTTTACGAACACACCACTCTTATCTCGTAAATCCAGATAAAATTACCATTTACGATAAATCTGATGGCGGAGCATTGATTTTAGAAGGAGGGCTTTCTGTGCCTGTATCACAAAGAAAAAAGGAAGCAATCATCAGTATATTGGAAAGTAAAAATGTGTAGTATGCAATCGCTTTCCATGCAGTTTTAGGAACAAAAAAGTTGAGTTATTCAAACTATGGTTGTCACGGAAATTTAACCGCGAGCTGTAGGTGTCTCGTATGATGGAACGCAGATTTTCATGATTATCATGATAAATCTTGAAAATCATGAAAATCCGTGTTCTATTAATAGCAGATAATGCATTTACGGCAAGCAACTATTTATTCAGGCAATTGACTTTAAATTTTCTCCCCTCTTTAATTCCATTAAAAGTAGAAAGTCTATAATAAGCACCCATCAAGGCTTGTAGCTTGCAGCTTGAAGCCAGGTTCTTCCTGTTGTTTTGCTTTGCACGAATAATTTCCCCTACCTAAACATTTACTGTAATCCTTCGTAAACAACTGCAGCACCTTGTCCAACGCCAACACACATCGTTGCCAATCCATATTTCGAGTTGCGACGATTCATTTCATGTAATAATGTTGTTGAAATACGTACTCCACTGCATCCCAATGGATGCCCTATAGCAATTGAACCACCATTTACATTCACTTTTGAAGGATCCAATTCGAGGTCCTGCATACATGCAAGACTTTGAGAAGCAAATGCCTCATTGAGTTCTACAAGATCAAGGTCATTAATGTTTAATCCAGCCCTGATTAAGGCTTTTTGTGAAGCAGGTACCGGTCCAATACCCATAATAGCCGGATCTACACCTGCAACCCCCATACTCACTACCCTTGCCATTGGTTGTAGGTTAAATAGTTTAACGGCTTCTTCGCTGGCGAGGATCATGGCTGATGCACCATCATTGATACCGGAGGAATTACCTGCCGTAACAGTGCCATCCTTGGCAAAAGCTGGTTTTAAAGTAGCTAACTTTTCAAGAGAGGTTTGACGCGGGTGCTCATCCTGGTTGAACCAGGAAATCAAACGGTCATTGATCATTTCAACCGCTACAATTTCATCGTCCCATTTACCTGCTTCCAGTGCCGCAAAATATTTTTGCTGAGATGCAAACGCAAAAGCATCCTGTGCTTCCCTTCCAATATTCCAATCCTTCGCCACATTTTCTGCTGTTTCACCCATGCTATATGGGTGGTACATGGATGCCAGTTTTTTATTAACAAAACGCCATCCTATTGTTGTGTCGAAACTTTCTATCTTTCTGCTGTAGGCGCCTTCTGCTTTAGCTGTTACAAAGGGGGCGCGTGTCATGCTTTCTACACCACCGGCAATGTATAACATTCCTTCTCCACACATAATGGACCTCGATGCATCCATAACAGCCTGTAATCCACTGGCGCATAAACGGTTCACCGTATTCCCTCCAACTGTTACGGGCAATCCGGCCAAAAGAGCAGCCATTCTTGCTACATCACGATTATCTTCACCTGCCTGATTAGCAGCACCTGCAATCACATCTTCAAAAGCAGCAGGATCAATGGTATTATTCCTATTTAAAAGCGCTGTTATTACATGCGCCAGAAGATCATCCGGACGTATTGAACTTAATTTCCCTCCATATCTTCCTATTGGTGTGCGAACTGCATCTATAATATAACAAGCATTCATACAATAATAAATATTGCGCAAGATAAGCGAATGAAACAGAGAAATAAGGAATAAGGAATAACGAATAAGGAAGTAAAATGCAGTTAATGAAAACTGCCTTGTGCTCTGTTTATAATTAAGATTTACTTTTTCAGTTCTATATTTCTTATTCCTTATTTCTCTGTTTCTGGGGTATCTTTGCATAATGAATACGGAACTACCAAATATTAGACACCTGAGTATCAATGATTTAGAGGATTATTTTAATGGATTGGGGGAGAAAAAGTTCCGTGTGAAACAGGTGCATGAGTGGTTATGGCAAAAACATGCCCATAGTTTTGATGATATGACTAACCTGAGCAAAGAACTCAGGGCTAAGCTTGCTCAGAATTTTAGTTTACCTGCATTAAAAGTTGATGCGGTTCAATATAGCGAAGACGGAACAATCAAAAGTCGCTTTCGCACCCACGATAACCACCTTGTTGAAGGAGTACTGATTCCGACCGACGAAAGAAAAACTGCTTGTGTTTCCTCACAAATAGGATGCAGTCTTAGTTGCAAGTTTTGTGCGACTGGATACATGGACCGTAAACGCAACCTGACTTACGACGAAATATATGATCAGGTTGTACTGATTAATAAAGAGAGCGAAGAGAAATTTCAGAAAAAATTATCCAATATTGTATTTATGGGCATGGGTGAACCCCTGCTTAATTATGGTAATGTGATGAAAGCCATTGAACGCATTTCAGCGGAAGATGGTTTGTTTATGAGTCCAAGAAGAATTACCGTTTCCACTGCTGGTGTTGCCAAAGCAATCCGCAAACTGGGCGACGATCAGGTTCGATTTAAACTTGCACTCTCTTTGCATGCAGCTAATGATGCAAAAAGAAATGAGATTATGCCGATCAATGAAACAAACAATATCAAAGTGCTTATTGAAGCTTTGAATTATTTCTACAAACAGACCGGCAATGAAATCACTTTTGAATACATCCTGTTCAAGAATTTCAATGATTCACAAAAGGATGCGGAGGAACTGATAAAAATTTATCGTCAGGTACCTGCAGACTTAGTAAATATTATAGAATACAATCCGATAGATGCTTTCCGTTTCACCAAACCAGATGAAGAAGGTATTCAAAACTTTATGCAGTTTCTTGAATCAAATCGTGTCAATGCACGTTTAAGAAGAAGTCGCGGTAAAGATATTGATGCTGCCTGCGGACAATTGGCAAATAAAGGATAAGCCTAAGTTTCAAGCTTCTAGCTGCAGGCTACAAGCTGTGAGGAAGATTTAAGTTATGATCAATTTTCTTGAAGCTTGCAGCCTGCAGCTTAAAGCTTCATTCCTGTTGTAAAACAGCAAAAACAAAAACATGAAAAAAAGAACCGACAATTTCGACAAGTTTGCCAACAAGAAAAAAGGCAGCGCAGTTAAAGAAGCTTTCCGCCAGGAAAAAAAGAAAATAAAAGCAGAAGCAAGGGCCGCAGGTGAAGAAATGCGGAAAAAGAAGATAGAGAAAATGAGGGGGGAGCAGGGGAAAGCTACAAGCTTTAAGCCTCAAGCTGCAAGCAAAACAAAGGATGAAAAAAAGGCTGTAAAACATATAGAGGGTAAGAAGTATAGAGGAGAAAAGCAGAAAAATACGACAGCAGAAACTCTACCCACCAACATTTCTTTACCAGGAAAAGAACCTGGTGAACAAATGCCTTTAAATAAGTTTATTGCACACGCAGGTGTTTGTGGAAGAAGGGAAGCCGCTGATCTGGTTAAAGATGGTAAAGTAACGGTGAATGGGGATAAGGTTTTTGAACCAGGATACAAGGTTTCTTCAAAAGACAAAGTAATTGTAAAAGGCAAACAGGTATTTCTACAAAAAAATGCAGTGTATATCCTATTAAATAAACCAAAGGATTACATCACTACAGCAAATGACCCACAGGGGCGCAAAACTGTATTGGATCTGATTAAAAATGCTACCCCGGAAAGGGTGTACCCGGTAGGTCGATTAGATAGAAACACTACCGGTGTACTAATTCTTACCAACGATGGTGAACTCGCCCAAAAGCTTACGCACCCTTCTTTTGAAGTTAAAAAGATATACGAGGTTACATTAGATAAGCCGGTAATTAAAAAAGACCTGGAAACTATTTTAAGTGGTGTTACTTTAGAAGATGGTTTTGTTCAAGCAGACTCTGTTGGATATGCAGACGATAAACAAAAAAATATTGTAGGTATTGAAATTCACAGCGGTCGAAACAGAATTGTAAGAAGAATTTTTGAACACCTTGGTTATGATGTAAAAGGTCTAGACAGAGTGATGTTCGCCAACCTCACCAAAAAGAATGTAGACCGAGGCAAATGGCGTTTCCTGAATGAAAAAGAAGTGAGGTTGCTGAAGTTTATGAATAATTCCTTCCTGAGAAAAAATAAATAAAATTAGCAGTTGTTAGGCATTAGGTGTTAGGCGTTAGCTCTTAGTTAGTATACAAACCAGCCCTTCCCCTAATACCTAATACCTAATACCTAACGCCTAACCCCTAATCCCTAACATGCGTCCCGATATTATATTTGAAAACGATTTTTTTGTTGCGGTTAACAAGCCTTCAGGCCTGTTAAGTATTCCTGATCGATTAGGACAGGAGCTTTCGTTAAAAGATATCCTTAAATCGAGGTACGAAAATATTTATACTGTTCACCGCTTAGATAAAGATACCAGCGGTATTATTGTTTTTGCCAAAGATGAAGATACACACAAGGAACTCTCTCAATTATTTGAAGGCAGAGAAGTTGAGAAGTTTTACCTCGGACTTGTACACGGTAAACTAATGAACGAAAACGGCAGCATTGATGCAGCCATTATGGAACATCCCGGCAAAAACGGTAAGATGATTACGCACGTTAAAGGAAAGTCTTCTCTAACCGACTATACCGTTTTAGAAAGCTTTCGGCTATATAGCTGGTTGCAGTTTCAAATTCATACCGGCCGCACACACCAGATACGTGTACACATGCAGCATTTAGGTCATTCGATTGTTTGTGATGAATTGTATGGCGACCCGTCTCCTGTTTTGCTTTCTGCACTTAAAAAGAAGTTCAAATTATCCAAACATGATGAGCAGGAAAGGCCATTAATGAACAGACTTGCACTTCATTCCTATAAACTGAGCTTCACTTTCCACGATAACAAATTTGAACTCGAAGCCGAACTCCCCAAAGACCTGAGGGCAATGCTGGCGCAGCTTAGAAAACTAAAATAACAGAGGAATAAGGAATAAGAAATAAGAAATGAGAAAGTGGAACTCTCTTTCACTTTCTCATTTCTTATTTCTTATTCCTTATTTCTTATTTCCTATTCTTTTTTGTACACTATTCCGTTTTTCATTACAAACTTAACACTACCCATGGCGCGGATATCTTTTACCGGGTCTCCGTCAATGGCGATGATATCGGCCAGTTTATCTTTTTCGATTACACCAATTCTATTATCACCCAATAAATCAGCCGCATATAACGTTGCGGAGCGGATGGTTTCTAATGCGGGCATTCCTCCTTCATTCATATACACAAATTCCAGCCAGTTTTTTCCATGTGCATAAACGCCTGCATCTGTGCCGAAAGCAATTTTTACGCCAGCTTTATATGCATTGGAAAAGGTATTCTGTATTCTTGGTCCAATAGCAAGAGCCTTGGGGGTTACCAGTGCAGGAAAGTAGCCTGGTTTTTTTGCTGAATCGCCTACCGATTTACCAGCTGTAATTGTTGGCACATAGTAGGTACCCATTTTTTTCATGAGTTCCATTACTTCCTCTGTCATATAAGTTCCATGTTCAATTGAGTTTACTCCTGCTAGTACTGCGCGTTTCATCGCTTCTGTACCATGGCAATGGGCGGCTACTTTAAATCCATAATCTTTGGCGGTTGCTACGATGGCTTTAATTTCAGCTTCAGTAAACTGTGGATTTTCTCCGCTTTTGGCTACACTCAATACGCCACCAGAGGCAGTAATTTTTATTACATCGCTACCTTCTTTATAACGCTGTCTTACTGCCTTAGCAGCTTCATCGGCGCCATTTATCACCCCGGCTTCCGGGCCCGGATCACCCATTAAATCTCTACGGTAACCATTGGTTGGATCTGCATGTCCACCGGTAGTTGCAATAGATTTACCAGCAGTATACACTCTTGGTCCTTTTACAAGTCCTTTATTAATTGCATTCCTAAGTGAAATATTTACACCGCTACCTCCAAGATCCCTTACAGCCGTGAATCCTGTCATCAAAGTGCGTTCTGCAAATACAACAGACTGAAATGCGTAATCTGCCGGATTGAATGTGAAAGTTTCCATGTATTGTCCTGGATTGGTTTCACCTTCAAGGTGAACATGCATATCTATCAAACCGGGCATAACGGTTTTTGATTTGAGATCGATGATTTTATCTCCAGGATTAGCTGCTGAGTATCCTTTTATAACATCAACAATAATATTGCCTTCAATGGCGATCGTCATTTCTTTTAATACCTGCAGGTTCTTTACATCCACCATTTGACCGCAATAAATAAGGGTTCGTTGAGCTATTGACAAAGACACCATAAATATGGCGAATCCAAAACAAAGTAGTTTTTTCATGATGATTATTTAGGTATAAGAATCAGTAAGATACAGAAAACAGGTATCAATGTACCAGGTTCAGGACTTTATTTACCTTTTGCCTGATCATTTTTCACGGTTCTGGCTTTTTGAAGTAAGGATTTACCAAATCGATTCTTTACTTCATCAATAGCTTTATAGAGTTCATTCTTCTTTTCTGCATCATCAAACAAACTCGCCTGAACGGCATGATTGGTTAATTCACTCAACCGAACACCTAATAAACGAACTGGCTGCCCTTTTCGGTAAAGTTTATGAAAGAGATCAATGGCTACCGGTATCAACTCATCATCTCTTAAAGTATAATCAATGGTGGTTTGTCGGGAAGTTGTTTCAAAATCTGGATACCTGATTTTAACTGCTATACAACCTGTAAGTTTTTCATCCTGTCTGAGTTCGTAAGCTACTTTTTCTGTCATCCTTACCAATTCACTCAACAGAAATTCAATATCCGTTTTATTTTCTTCAAAAGTATTTTCCGTTGAAATAGATTTTGCTTCATGGTAAGCATGAACGATACCATGGTGAATACCCTGTGATTTATACCAAAGATCAGTTCCCCATTTACCAAGTTTCTTTTCTAAAAATTCAATATTGGTTTCACTAACATCACGTATGGTTTGAATTCCCATTGCATGCAACACTTTCAATGTACTTTCCCCAACTCCTGAAAATTTACTAACAGGTAATGGAGCAAGGAATGTTTTTTCCATTCCCGGTTTAATAAAAAGGTATCCATTAGGTTTAGCCTCATCTGTAGCAATTTTTGCCACCATTTTGTTGGTGGCCAGTCCGAATGAAATCGGCAATTGCGTTTCTTCCATAATCTGGGCACGCAGGTCGATTGTCCATTGTAAAGGATCAAAAAATTTATCCATCCCGGTGAGGTCAATATAAAATTCATCGATGGATGCTTTTTCAAATAAAGGTGCTTTAGCCGCAATTATATCTGTTACCCATCTCGAGTACCTGCTGTACTCACCCCGGGTACCCCGAACGAGAATTGCATGTGGACATAACCGCATGGCCGTTTTCATGGGCATAGCGCTTCTTACCCCGAATTTCCTGGCTTCATAGCTACAAGTGGTTACCACTCCCCGATCCCGAGAACCTCCAACAATTACAGCCTTCCCCTTAAGTTCAGGATTGTTCAGCATCTCAACACTTACAAAAAAGGAATCCAGATCAAAATGAGCTATATATCGCTGCGGGGCTTGCATAGAGCTAAGTTATTAATTATGTAGCAATGCTCTTTGCAGAGTTGGGCCTTAGGCCTTGGTCCATAGTCCATAGACCATAGTCCATAGAGTTTATACAATAGACTCCAATCTATTCAAAATTGACCATGCACCATTAACTATGGACCATCGACTATGGTCTATGGACTATGGACTATGGTCAATGGCCAAAGGCCCACGGCCTACTTCCTCACCGAATCTTCTACCGTTCATCCTAAACCGGACAGATTGATTTTGCAGTTCATCACTGGCAAAAGGCCTTTAATATTTCTTTAAGAATTCGGCTATATGCCTTACCAGATAAGGGTTATGGCTCTGTATTAACAATGCTTAACATTACCATTAACACCACTCATAACATCACTCATCACTAGCTTGTAACTAATCACAATTCCCTTCGTCTATATATCACTCGGTTCTACTTTTGACTTGTCAATTCAACCAAAAGAAAAACGACAAACTAATTATAAACACATTAATACAAGAAAAAATGAAAAAGTTATTTATCCTCACCTTAGCCTTGATTTCCCTTGGAACCAGCGCTTTTGCTGATACCAATAAAAAAGTAAGTTACAACGGTGCCAGCCACTTTACTTCAAACTATACTGGTGCGAAAGAAGTAAGCTGGAGCGCTGATGCCAACTACGAAAAAGTTAGCTTTATGGAGAATGGCATTAAAAAAGAAGTGTTCTATACCCACCAGGGTGAACTGATTGGCTCTGCAAAAGCCTTCGCATTCGACAAATTGCCTAAAGCAGCCCTCCAAACCATTACAACCAAGTATACTTACCCTGAATTTCAACTCGAAGACATCATCGAGTTTGAAAATGCAGAAGGCGAAACCAGCTATTTCGTATCTATGGATAAATCAGATATGAAACTCGTATTAGAAATTACTACTTACGGTCAGGTTTCTGTTTTCTCTAAAGAAATCAAATAAACAAGCCCTTAGCATTGATTCGATAAAAACCGGCCTTTGGGGCTGGTTTTTTTATTTAGCAGGAGTTTTGATGAGCTGCCATTGCTGTTCGAGGGGAAACAGCTATTAGCCATTAGCTGTTAGCCACTAGCTTTTTCTGCTATAATTTTAATAAATGAGGAGGATATCTTTTAAGATGAGCTGGTTAAAGAACTATTTGATTGCTGTTAATCCACTATCTGTTCTATCCTACACTAGACTTGTAGCCTGACTCCGAATTCCCTGAACAGCTAATGGCTAATAGCTGTTTCCCCCGACAGCAATAGCTACAAAAAGCCCATCAAAAATCCCCTTTTTATGCGATTGTAACATTCTACAGTAAATGTACGTTTGATGGAAAAAAATTAGATGAGAGTATTTATAGTGGTGATTATTCTTTTTTGCACCATGTCCTCTATTGGGCAACAGACCATTGCATTCGAACAGAAGCATCCGGCAGATTTTTATTATAAAAGAATATCAAAAGAGCAGGTTCGAAATGATATACAATTCTGGGTATCGACCCAGGAAGCTTCTCACGTAAATCTTTACCATGGTATTAGTAAAATAGAGCTGGCTCAACTGGCTGAAAATTTACTGGCAGGTTACAAAGGCGATAGTCTTACCCATAACCAAACTGTTTTCCTATTCAGCAGGTTAAGTGCTTCATTACAGGAGGGACACCTTGGTTTGGTAAGCAGCAGGATAACAGATAGTCTATATACAAATAGTATACGTTTCCCTTTTATGATCCGGAAAGCAGAAAAAGATGCCTGGCGTGTTTCATACGATCTTAGTAAAGCCCAACTATTAGAGTATAATGACCGCATTGTAAAGATTAATAACATTCCGGTTGAGGAATTGAACAAAAAATACCTGGATTACTTTGGTGGACTAGACACATGGAAATATGAACAGATCGGATATTATAGCAGAAAACTACTGTTTCTGGATGGCATCAGCAGTCCTTACCAAATTGAAGCCATCAAAGAAAATGGAGTGCGGAAAAGTTATACGGTGAAAGGGTTTTCACGTGCCGAGGCCGATAGCATTAATAAGGCATTGGCCGTTAAATTAAACAGTACAGGAAATAAGCCTTATGAATTTAAGTTTCTGCCGAATGGTGTTGGATACCTGAATTACAGAAGTATGCGTAATGATAAAAGCTTACCCTTTGAAAAATTTCTTGACGAAACTTTTGGCAAGCTGAAAGACAGCAATGCTACTGGCCTAATCATTGATCTGCGTGAGAATGGGGGCGGCGATTCGCAATTGGGGGAATTACTGATCCGCTATTTTAATAAGAAACCCTACATTTTTGCCGGTGGTATGAAATGGAAAATAAGCGCACCTTATAAAACATTTTTGAAAGCGCAGGCTAATTATAACGATGCCGATTCCCGGTTTTATATGAGCCAGAAAGATGGTGATACCTATGAATACATCAATGAACAACTAACAATACCAACTCCGAAGGAACCTTTCTTTAATGGTAAAGTTGCCGTTTTAATAGGTACAGGTACTTTCTCAAGTGCCAATATGCTTGCCGATGGTATTGTAAGTTATAAGCTGGCGAAAACCTTTGGTGAACCTACCGGTGAATCACCTAATGATTTTGGAGAGATGTACAATTTCATGTTACCCAACAGCCATATCATTGCAAGAGGCGCTACAAAATTATTTACAAGAGCAAATAAAGACGAGAAAGATTTTGGGCCAGTGATACCTGAAAATATTGTTTATACTAGCGCTGCAGATTTGAAACAGAAAAAAGACAAAGTATTAGAAACTGCCGTAAATTGGATATTAAATCGTTAAACTATTTTGAGCGTCGATCCCAAAGACTTATCTGCCTTACGAGATTTTTGCAATAAGATTCATCTTTTGTCGGATGATGAATGGAATGATTTTGCAGATTGCTGGCAACCATTTGCTGCCCCACGAAAATCGGTTTTAACCAAACAGGGAGAGACAGAAAGATATCTATATTTTGTTTTAGACGGCGTACAGCGTGCATTTTATGCAGGTGATGATGATAGGGAAGCTACCATAGTTTTCACCTACCCGTTTTCTTTTTCGGGTATTGCTGATTCATTTCTAACACAAACCCCTTCAAAGTTTTTCTTTGAAACATTAACAAAGAGCAGCTTTTTAAGAACAAGCTATCTCCAGGTAAATGAGCTAATGAATCGTTACCATAATTTCGAAACCCTTATTCGAAAAGCCATCAGTTTTTCCTTAATGGGTGTACTGGAAAGACAAATAGAATTGCAATGCTTTTCTGCAGAAGAAAAATTCAAAGTACTCTTAAAGAGAAGTCCACATGTACTTCGGCTGATACCCCATAAATACCTGGCATCCTACCTAGGCATTGATGCAACCACATTTAGTAAATTGCTGGGTAGGGTAAGGGTGTGAGGCTAAGTTTTTGAATTTTGATTTTTGAATTTTGAATTGTGAGTAGTGAGCAGTGAAAATATACATTCCTATTATAGACTAATAATTATTCATCTTTCAAAATTCATATCCTTTCAAAATCTTGGTCTGCGCCAAGATTTTCTGAATAAAACTAATTCAGCTTTGTAGTAATAAAAACAATGCAAAATGCCTATTTATTCATCTACAACGCTTTTATCTTCATTACAGGAGCAGACAGAATCATTTTTAGACAAAGCCATTAGTGAGTGGCAAATGTTGAAAAATAGTGAGTTTGGTTATAAAACGGCTCCTGAAAAATGGAGTGCGACCCAATGTCTTGAGCACCTGAACAGTTATGGTCGTTTTTATCTGCCGGAAATGGAAAGAGCCATTAAAAAAGCAAAAGAAAAGGGATACGGATCAACAACCCAGTTTAAATCGGGTTGGCTGGGTAATTATTTCACCAAACTAATGATGCCAGGGAATGATGGCATGGTAAATAAAAAAATGTCATCCCCTAAAAACCATTACCCGGCTACCAATTCAGAAAGCCATAAGGTAATAGCTGAATTCATTGAACAGCAGGAAAAATTATTGCAGTTATTGGAACTTGCAAAAGAAGTTGATCTTAGCAAAGCTACTTGTGCGATATCTATCTCAAAACTGGTAAAACTAAAGCTAGGCGACACTTTCAATTTCTATATAGCGCATCATCACAGACATATTCTCCAGGCAGAGCGAGCGCTAAAGAGAATGTCTGATCGCTGATGGCTGATGTCGGATATAGGATTTTTGAATTTTGATTTTTGAATTTTGATTTTTGATTACGTTAATTGTTATTACCAACCTAATAAATCAAAGATCAGAGATCAAACATCTACTATCTGCTATCTATATATATCCAGCAAACCATCCGGTAATACCACATGAATTGTTTTCGTTTCGTGGTTGATGCTGTCGAGGGTTTCTTCGTGAAGAGGTATAAGTGCTTCATTTCCTTCCAGTAAAACTTTTAGCAGTACCTGGTGTGGTTGTTCTATCACTTCTTCTACCGGACCGAGGTTCTCCTCTTCGTCGGTGATAATGGTATATCCGATTAAGGAAATTGGGGACGACTTACCTGCCAGCTTTCTGAAATCAGCGTCTTTTAACCAAACATTTCGGGTGCTGATTCTGGCAGCGGATTCTTTGGTGTTAATGCCTTCGAGTTTTACATACATTTCATCCTGGTCTTTGGCTTTTGAGCTTTCGATAAAATAGGGCAGATAAGAACCTTTTTGCTCTTCTACAAATAACACTTTTACATCTTTCAAAGCTGTTTTCTTGCCCAAAGCATGTTGCACAATCACTTCTCCCTTCAAACCAAAGCTTGCAACAATACGGCCTATGTGAATGTATGATTCCATGGTGCAAAAATAAGAGGACTATGGCTGATGTCTGATCGCTGATGTCGGATTTATTATCCATAAAATAAAATCCGACATCAGACATCAGCTATCAGCCATAAAAAAGAAAGCCCCGACAGTTCTATCGGGGCTTTCAGGAGTATGTTGAACTTATCGTGATTAAGCTTCTGTAGTTCCTTCAGCAGGAGCGGCAGTTTCTTCAGCTTTAGCTTCCACCTTTTTTACAACTGGTGTATAAGCTCTTTTTGCACGCTGATTTTTTCTGTGCTCTTCATTACGACGGGTAATATTTGCTTCATGCTCATTGTGCCATGCCTGGAATTTAGTCATAGCGGTTGCATCATCAAACAGACCCAATTTCACACCTCTTAACAGGTGCTTCAGGTACAACACTCCCTTGAAAGAGAGGATTCGGCGGACTGTATCGGTAGGTTGTGCACCTTTGTTCAACCATTCCAGGGCTTTTTGACGGTCTAACTGGATAGTTGCGGGAACAGTCAGCGGATTGTAAGTTCCAATCTTTTGAATAAACTTACCATCCCTTGGAGCACGGCCATCGGCCACTACGATGAAGTAAAATGGGCGCTTTTTGCTACCGTGTCTCTGTAATCTCATTTTTACTGCCATGTTAAATAGAAATTTATAGGCGTTAAGAAATAGGGTGAATCAGGCGGCAAAAATAAGTGTTTACACCTATATTTCCAAAGCTAATCCATACTGAAAAGTTAATATACTGTTACCTAATCAGTACCGTAGTTCCCCTGAATACCTTTTGTTGCATATTCGGACCTATATAGGTAAATGTCCATACGTAAGTACCCTGAGGCTGATCTATCCCTTTAAAACGGCCATTCCACCCCTTTCCACTTTCTTTTGTTTCAAAAACTACCTGTCCGGATCTGTTGAACACCCTGAAAATGAAGTTGTTAATAACAGAACCTGCTGTTGGTCTCAGTTCATCATTTTTACCATCTCCATTGGGGGTAAAACCAGTAGGCACATAAACGGTATCGCACACTACACCCGGCAATTGTTGCGTGGTAATGGTAATGCTAAGGGAATCAACCGGACAATTATTCCCATTTAAAATTTGGGTGATATAGGTACCCGGAGCTATTCCGGAAGCTTCCCGACCTGCTTGGTATACCTGATTATTGATTCTATAGAAATAAGGAGCTTCTGAACCATTGGCTATAAGAGTTAGTTTACCACCTGCCTGCCAGCAGTCGGCAGGTATTGCATTCCATTGTACGTTCACAGGTTGGGCTACGAATGGAGGTACTGTTACGCTACCAGTAAAAACACACCCCTTGGCATCTTTTATAGTGATGGGATAAACACCTGATGCCAGATTGGGATAATAAGTATTATTCGTATAGGGTGATTGATTTAAACTATAGGTATAAGGACCCACAGTTCCGTTAAGATTTATCTGTAAAGAACCATTCGATTTGGTCCCGCAATCAGGTGCATTGGCCGAATACGAAACAACAGGCGGTGTTGTAGACAAACTGGGTATTGTTATGGTAGTATCATAAATGCAACTGGCCGTTAAAACTTGTAATTGATGTGTACCTGCCGGCAGGTTGGTAAATTGGTAATTCGTTTGAACCGAACCTCCGTTAATTCGGGCTCCCTGAATGGTTGCACCTGCACTAAAATTAACCTTAATTGATCCGTCTGAATTTGTACAGTTCGCACTGGTGATATCCAGTGAACTAATTGGAATGGGTGGTTGAAAACTTCCGATGATAAAACTGGTATCCAGTTCACAACCATTTGTTTCAATAACTTTTAGTGATTTGATTCCAGCAGAAAGATTATTAAACACATTTCCTGCTACATAAGAAGCATTCTCGAGAGAGTAACGAAATCCGGTATGATTACTTATTCCATTAATGACTACCCCACCTTTTAGAGTGCCACAAGTATCGGGTGTTGTAATCATATTAACCCTCAGGCGATCAATAAATGGAACAGTAGCAAATGTGTCTTTGGTACAACCATCCGAACTGGTTATTTTGATAGGATAGGTTCCGGCAGAAAGATTGGCGAACAAACCTGAAGGCACTGCCGTATTATTATTGATAGAAAAAAGAAGATTGGCAGATGCAGTAGCACTGGTAGCTGCTACACCAACTTCACCTAAACCTGAACCATCGCATTGAGGTTTTACACTTATGTTATTTATATTGATTCCTTTTACTTCACCTGTTTCGGTATAGGAAGCGGCATCGTACACCTGAAAATTAACGGAGCAAAATATTCCTTTAATTATTTTATTCGCAAGGTCTAGTTCCACAATATCACTCCCCGTTCCAACAAGGCTATTGGAAATTCCATAAAATCTATTTTCATTACAACCGGTTGATATACTCATAATCCCATAAAAGTCGTACCCTGGTGTTTCCATGAATACTTTACTATCGCGTGGTGAACTAATATTTACTTCAACCAAACTAAAATTGCTCACTGTTGCATTAGGAGAAGCTGCCATTAATAATTTATCACCAAAAAAGACAAGATCGCCGGCTGCTGAGAAAGACATAGCTCCTAAAATTTCCGGTTGTGTCCAACCATTTGGAAGACGGTATAAAGTTTGACCGTTAACCCAATACAAAGTGCCATTTTTGTCTGCTGTCATTGCATTTCCTGATGCAAAAACGGAAAGAGGGCGACAAAGAGCTGGGTTTAAAAGATCGGTTTCGTATAACTCGTTTGTTGGTGTATTGTAGTATACTTTGTTTTTGTACTGGGCAACCGAGTACCCGGGAACATTCAGGTTACAGAAATTGGTTTTTGCTTTTGCTGTACAAACACCATTTACAATATCAAAATCATAAAACTTACCATCTGACGCAACAAGAATAGCGGTCTGTCCAATCACCTGATGGCAGAATAAACTAAAACCTATTGAGAATATACAAACCAGTACCCGCATAAATGCTTATGAACTGGTATGACACCAGTAAAATCAAAATAGTTGTACCATACAAACAATTTATCTCCGCATCCCAGGAAGTCGGCCCCCCATCGGCATATTGTTCATCATCTTCATCATCTGCTTCATCTGCTCAAACTGTTTCATGAATGCGTTTAACTCGGCTATATCTTTTCCACTTCCTTTGGCTATTCTTTGCTTGCGACTTGGCGTGAGGCTATCAGGATTGGCCCTTTCATGTGGGGTCATAGAACTGATCATGGCTTCTATGCCTTTGAAAGCATCATCATTGATGTCTACATCCTTAATGGCTTTACCTACACCAGGTATCATACCCATCAGGTCTTTCAGATTCCCCATTTTCTTTATCTGTTGTAACTGATCAAGAAAGTCCTGGAAATCGAATTGATTTTTCCTGATTTTCTTCTCCAGTTTCTTTGCCTGCACTTCATCGTACTGGGCCTGTGCTTTTTCTACGAGTGTAGTAATATCACCCATTCCCAGGATACGCTGCGCCATCCTTTCAGGATAAAAGATATCCAGCGTGTCGAGTTTCTCTCCACTACTTACAAACTTGATTGGTTTGTTAACGGTGTATTTAATTGAAAGTGCAGCACCACCACGTGTATCGCCATCTAATTTAGTCAGTACAACTCCAGAAAAATCGAGTCGGTCGTTGAATGCTTTTGCGGTATTCACTGCATCCTGTCCGGTCATGGAATCCACCACAAACAAAATCTCTGTAGGATTAACTGCTGCTTTAATATCAGCAACTTCTTTCATCATCGCTTCATCTACTGCAAGACGACCGGCAGTATCGATGATGACTACATTTTTATTCTTTGCTTTCGCCTCTTTGATCGCATTTATTGCGATGGCAACGGCGTCTTTATTTTCACGCTCGCTATAAATGTCAACTCCAACCTGCTCTGCAAGAACCGTTAACTGATCAATGGCGGCAGGTCTGTAAATATCTGCAGCAACTAATAAAGGAGATTTTCCTTTTTTTGTTTTGAGGTAGTTCGCAAGTTTTCCGGTAAAAGTGGTTTTACCACTACCTTGTAAGCCTGCAATAAGAATTACAGCGGGGTTTCCGGTAATATTAAAAGGGGCTTCAGAACCACCCATTAGTTCTGTTAGTTCATCCTGTACAATTTTTACCATCAACTGGCCAGGACTAATCGCATTGATTACTTTTTCACCAACGGCTTTGTCTTTTACCTTATCGGTAAACTCTTTGGCTATTTTAAAATTCACATCCGCATCAATCAATGCACGGCGAATATCTTTTACCGTATTGGCAATATTCAGGTCGTTAATGCGCGACTCACCTTTGAGGTTCTTAAAGGCTGATTCTAATCTTTCAGAGAGATTCTGGAACATAATTCACTATTTCGGGCTTTCACCAATAAAAAAGTGAACCAATATCAGGTTCACTTAAGCTGCGCAAATATAGTACGGATTTTTTACCCGAGATACACTTTCAAATGTTTGCACCTGCTGGTACTGCGTAGTTTGGTGATGGCTTTGTCTTTTATCTGCCGCACCCTTTCACGGGTAAGGTTAAATCTTTCACCAATATCTTCCAGACTGAGCGGGTTATCTACCCCGATCCCGAAAAAATAACAGAGTACGTCTTTCTGCCGCTCCGTTAAAGTTTTAAGGCTTCGCTCTATCTCTAACCGAAGTGATTCGTAGTGTACGAGGTTTTCGTCGGTTCGTTCGGCATTGGGGTTTTCCATAACATCCATTAAAGTGCCGTCTTCCCCATCTGATAAGGGAGTATCCATGCTAACATGACGAAAACCTACACTCATGGTAGCCGTAACTTCTTCAATACTTAGTTCTAAGAGATCTGCCAATTCCTGGGCTGTTGGCTCCCGCTCATATTCCTGTTCAAGCAGTTGATAGGCTTTACTGATACGGTTCGTTAAACCAACTTTATTCAATGGTAATCGCACTATCCGGCTCTGTTCGGCCAGCGCTTGTAGAATACTTTGTCTGATCCACCAAACGGCATAAGAGATAAATTTAAACCCCCTTGTTTCATCAAAACGCAAGGCTGCTTTTATTAATCCCAGGTTTCCTTCATTGATAAGATCTGGTAGGGTTAATCCCTGGTTCTGGTATTGTTTGGCAACAGAAACCACAAAACGCAGGTTCGACTTAACCAGTCTGTCCAGGGCCCGTTGGTCGCCCTGACGGATGCGCATGGCTAATTGCACTTCTTCTTCTGGATTGATAAGGTCTACTTTTCCGATTTCCTGCAGGTATTTCTCCAGGCTCTGTGATTCACGATTCGTAATCGACTTCGTGATTTTGAGTTGACGCATACTCATGTAGAAGCAGTTTTGGTTGTATGTTAGGGTTGTTAGATAAAACCGGGTATTAGATTTATTCTCTCCTGCGCGCGCGTCTTCCTGTCTTTACAGCAATTTAAGCATTTTTCCCATTCCATCAAAAAAAACATTCCATACAAATCACTGATATTCAGTATGTTATAATAATCGGATTCAGATATCCACAAATCTTTGGCATAAAACGGTTCAGTTCATTAAAAAAACATTTGGAGGGTTTGGATTATTTAATATTATTGCAGCCTTCGATTGACGGTAGTTAAAGAGATTGTAATGAGCAAAAAGCAGTTATTTACCTTAGAGTTTCCCGTAAGATGTTCTCCAACCATCCTTTTCGAATTTTTGGCAACACCTGCCGGTTTGCAGGAATGGTTTGCTGATAAAGTAGATGAGTGGGAAGGCGTTTACAGTTTTTCCTGGAGTGGCGGTACACCCGATAAAGCTTCTATTCTTGATCAGGAACAGGATAAGTTTATACGTTTTCACTGGCTTCACACGGAAAAGAATGAATACTTTGAATTTCGGATAGAAAAAACCGAAATTTCTAATCAAACTATTCTGGTGATTAAAGATTTCGCGGAAAAAAATGAAATCAAAGACCAAAGTCAGTTATGGGAATATCAGGTGAAAGAATTATTTCATCGCCTGGGAGCCTGATGATTCAGGATGGCTATTAACGCCGAAAAATTATCTTCCATCAACCTTACTATTTGATCCCACTCTTCCAGTGGGATTTTTTTTGCCAGTTTAAGATAACTCCGCTCCTCCTGCCAATAATGTTGCGTTATAGCTGTTATCGGCAGATAGTGTTCACTATGTAAATCGTGCTGCCAGGGATCATCTCCTGCTGAAACATACCAATCTGGTTCATCTATCCGGTCATTTACAAATCCAACCAAATCCTGCTGGTATTCCGATAAAAACCTGCCACTCAATTGCAAAGTGATACTCCAGTATTGTCCCCACCAGAAAAAACAACGGATAGCGCAGGTATCCATTTTACTGAACAAACGGGGGTAGTCTAACATAACCCATGGAAGTTGCTGATACTGCTCCCCCTTTGAAATCTTTGGATTTGTTATAAACAATTCAGCATCTGAAAATCCAGCTTTTGCTACCTGCTCCCGAAACCTGTTACAAAGCTGCCCAAAAAAGCCTTCCATCTGCTCCAATACCGCATTCTTTGTTAAAATGAAGCGGGCATTCATCATCAATTCCCTTTCCTCTTCCGAAAGTGTTAATTTTGCAGGCAACATTTGGTAAAGATAGGGAGATGTCGGATGTCGGATGTCGGATGTCGGATGTCAGATGTCAGATGTCAGATTTGAGTTGTGAATAGTGAATAGTGAGTAGAAGTCTATACTGATAGCTTGCTACTCACTACTGATCACTCACTACTCACCATTCACAATTGACCATTCACGAACTGCATCACCATTAAAACCACCCATGCTTAAGAAACTAGATATACTCATCATACGTTCCTTTGTTGGTCCTTTTCTGGCGGCATTCGCGATTTCATTATTTGTATTAACCATGCAATTCTTTTGGTTATACATTGATGACCTGGTGGGTAAAGGACTTGATTTTTTCACCGTTATGAAACTGGTTGGATTGGTTATGCTTTTCTGGGTACCGATGGCTTTACCACTGGCACTTTTATTTTCTTCTATCATGACTTTCGGCAACCTTGGTGAGAGCTTCGAATTGGTGGCCATCAAAGCATCAGGTATTCCTTTGTTACGTTTTATGCGTCCGTTATTTGTGATAACGGTTTTTTTAAGTGGACTTGCCTTTCTGTTTTCAAACAATATCATTCCGGTTACACAGTTAAAACTGGCTGCATTAAAATATGATATCATCGTCTCTAAGCCAGCCATCGATATCAAAGAAGGTGTGTTTTATGATAAGCTGGATGGATATGTAATTAAACTGGGTAAGAAAGAAAAAAACGACAGCATAATTCATGATATCGTTTTATTCGAAAAAAGTTATGGTTTACAGGATCATATGTTGATGGCCAAATCGGGTATCATGCGCATTACACCAGACAAAAAATTCCTGGAATTTATTTTAAAAGATGGTTGGCGATTTGAAGAAAGAGGACCACGTGGGACCACTAATACAGAATTCATCAGACTTGGATTTAAAGAATATAAAAAAGTATTCGATCTGAAAAGTTTCCAAATGAACAAATCCGGAGACAGCGCTTTTTATGATCCTAAAATGTTAAGTCTGCGACAGTTGAATTCAGCAATTGATTCATTAGAACATATTGACACATTCTATACCAGAAAAGCACGTACCGAAATCACCCCATACATTCGATTCGCGCGATACGCAAATGATACAGGATGGATAAAAAAAGGAAAAGACACCACCATAACTGCCAAAACATTTGATGCACTTATCCCAGATTCTATCAGAGAAAGTGTAATTGAAAGTACCCTTGGACAAATAACCAGTATAAAAGGGAATGCAGGCTTTATGGCTTCTGATTATGAAGAGAAATATAAATCGCTGATATCACATGAAATCGAATGGCACCGAAAATTCACCCTTTCTGTGGCCTGCTTGGTTTTATTCCTGATAGGAGCACCATTGGGTTCCATCATAAGAAAAGGAGGCTTGGGTACTCCATTGGTATTTGCTATCATCTTTTTCGTGCTGTTTCACCTATTCAACACTTTCGGAGAAAAATTTGTGCGATCAGGGCAAGCAAGTCCAATTGAAGGCATGTGGCTCTCAACACTGGTACTCATTCCTATTGGTATATTCCTGATTATTAAAGCCATGAGCGATTCACAATTATTTAACCAGGAGTTTTATTACAGAACTTTTACACGATTACGTAAGATTTGGAATACTTTTAGGGTGAAGAAGAGAGTCCATAGACCATAGACCATAGACCATGGACCATGGACCATGGACTATGGTCTGTCCTCCAACGTATTCACTTAACTACTAAAAGCAATTGTATGAATCACCAATCATCACGACGTCATTTTATCAAGACTTCAGGAAAAGCCGGACTGGCAATTGGTTTGGCTTCAGCAATTCCGGGTGTATTACAGGCTAATACATTAGCTGCAAATGAATTTCAACAACAGGCTCTGCCTTATGCATATAATGCACTGGAACCATGGATTGATGCATTAACCATGGAAATCCATTATAGCAAACATGCCGCAGGTTATGCCAAAAGTTTGGGAGAAGCTTGTTCCGCTGAAGGCGTAAATACCTCTTCTAAAACTTTAGAATCTGTACTGAGAAATATTTCCAAATATTCCACTAAAATGAGGAATAATGCAGGTGGACATTTCAACCACGAAATGTTTTGGCAAACCATGAAGCCAGGTGGATCTGCAACTCCATCAGGACAACTGGGTAATGCCATCATTCAATCTTTCGGATCCTTTGAAACTTTTAAAACCCAGTTTGCTGATGCTGCAAAATCACGTTTTGGAAGTGGCTGGGCCTGGTTAATTGTAAACAGCGACAATGCACTTGCCATTGTTTCAACCCCTAACCAGGATAATCCACTGATGGATATAAATGATACCTGGGGCAAACCATTACTCGGACTCGATGTTTGGGAACATGCATACTACCTAAAGTATCAGAACAAAAGACCCGATTATATCAACAGTTGGTGGAATGTAGTAAACTGGGATGTAGTAGCTGCGAGGATGAACAAATAGGATTAAAGTCAACTAATATTTAAATAAGCATAAGCATGAAAGTTACAACAACATGGGTAGAAACACTGGCATTTGATGTTACCGCAGATACCGGACAAACCGTTCGCATAGATACAACCGTTGAAAATGGTGGTTCGGCCACAGGTATGAATCCCAAAAAAATGTTGTTAGGTTCATTATCTGGTTGCAGTGGAATTGATGTAGTAGATATTCTGCATAAAATGAAAGTTCCTTTCACCAAACTGGAAATAGAAGCATCCGCAGAACAAACAGATGATCATCCGAAAGTTTTCAAATTTATCAATATGGTTTACCGCTGCGATGTTTCGGCAGACAACCTCGACAAGTTAAACCGTGCCGTAAGTTTATCACACGAAAAATATTGTGGCGTATCCGCAATGCTGGGCAAACACTGTCCAATTAATTATACCACGGAATTAATCTGATTTTCTTCCAATAAAATAAAAATAGGCTGTCATAATTGGCAGCCTATTTTTATTAGGATAATATTGAATCATTAATGTTTACCACAGGAACATGTTTCTGTTTCAGTAGTAGCTTCTGTATTCCAGGGGAAACTAAAGATTGCTGCATTCTTCGATTGTTCCCAATAGAATTTAGTTCTTGGTTTGTTTACATTTCCGATTTCATTCATTGAATCCGCATCATACAACCTACCATTGATCATGGTGTATTTTACAGACTCGGTATTCCGGATATTCTCCAATGGATTTTTATCCAATATAATCATATCGGCTAATTTACCTGCTTCAAGAGAACCGATCCACTGATTGAGACCAAGACTTTGTGCCGGATTAATGGTAGCTGTCTTTAATGCCTGTAAATTACTCATACCGCCTTGCTGCATCATCCATATTTCCCAATGCACACCCATACCCTGTATTTGACCATGCGCACCCATATTAACAGCAACACCATTATCATTCAATTTTTTCGCGCTCTCTGCAGTTAAGATATGCCCGTTTTTATATTCTTCTTCCGGCAGCATAGTCCTGTGTCGGCTACGGGTATCAATTACTGTGCGAGGAGTAAAACGCAATAACCTTTCTTTCTCCCAAACATTCGTGTGCTGGTACCAGTAGTATTCACCGCTTACACCTGCATAGTTTACAATCAATGTTGGTGTATAAGCTGTTTTAGATGCTTTCCAAAGATTAACAACATCACTATACAATGGCGCAACCGGAATATTGTGTTCAATTGTGGTGTGTCCGTCCATTACCATGGTCATATTATGAAAGAAAAAAGAACCTCCTTCCGGAACCACTTCCATTCCCAATTCCCTTGCAGCCTGTATTACCATTTGCCGCTGTTCACGACGTGGCTGGTTATAACTTTTTACAGAAAATGCGCCAAATGCTTTTGTTCTGCGTAAAGCACTTCGTGCATCATCAATAGTATTAATCACTGCTTTCATATCGCCATCTGCACCATATAAAATCGTACCGGTTGAAAAAACACGAGGACCAGTCATAACACCCGCTTTCACCATCTCACTCTGTGCAAATACCATTTCGCTATTAGCTGATGGATCATGCATGGTAGTTACACCATAAGCCAGGTTGGTAAAATATGGCCAGTGTTTTTGGGGAGACATTCCTGACCTGAAATGACTTCCATGTGCATGGGCATCAATGAAACCAGGCATGATGGTTTTTCCTTTACAATCAATCACTTTGGCCCCAGCAGGAATTTTTACAGAAGCTGATTTCCCTATTTGCTTGATGAGGTTATTTTCAACCACAATGGTTCCTCCGGTAATTACTTCTTCCCCTTTCATGGTAATAATGGTTGCATTGGTAAATGCAATGATACCTGCAGGCTTATCAGTAGGTACTGTAACCTGTATTTCTATCCCTTTTTCGGGTACTTTAAAATCTGCTTCTGACTTATTCGATATAAAACCAAATCTGTCTTGTAAAGGGATGGTAAAGTATTGGTTACCCAAAGTATAGTAAAGGGTTTTGCTATCGGCCGACCAGTGCAGGTTGATTCCTGCATCTTTTGATACGATCCGAACGGGAAAGTCTTTTGTATTTGCACCTATATCAACTGTTTTACCAGTTATGGGAAATGCAGCCACATATACTTCATGCAGATCAATAAATGAAATCCATTGATCATCGGGCGAAACGGTGAACTGACTTCCATAAGTGCTTTTCAGGTGAATACGATCATCGTTACCAGATAAATCGCAACTACCAAACTGACGATTCATTCCTCCGCCAAGTGTATAATATATACGTTTGCCAGTACTATTAAATCTTGGCTGATCACCACGTTGTGTTACTAATTGTTCATTGGTACCATCAGCATTCATAATAAATATCCCAGTAACTGAGGAGTAAGCAGGCCCCATGGCATCACTGCCATTTTCTTTACGGAATAAGATTGTTTTTCCATCCGGGGAAAATGAAGGTTGCCGGTAGATTGCCTTCAGAGAAGTAATTTTCTTAGGTGCGCCACCGTTAAGTGCTACTGAATAAATGGCACCGCTGTTTTCGTCGTTCCAGGTGGTGTAAACAATGGTTTTACCATCTGGCGAAAAAGAGGGTTCATATTCAAAATCTGTTCCACTGGTTATACGAACAGCTTTCCCATCGGGCAGGTTTTTTTTCCATAGGTAACCAACTGCATTAAATACCAGCCATTTCCCATCCGGTGAGGTTACTGCCTGACGAATAACATTAGCGTTAAATGTTTCAGGATTTATATTCTGCTGAAAGCGTACGGCTTCCACAATCTTTTGTTTCACATTTGCTGTGAAAGGGATTTCAACACTTTTATTTGTTCCGTTCACATCAATACGTATCATTTTCCCCCTGCTCCATATAACAATTTCCTGATCACCAGGCATCCAGTTAAAACCAGTATATAAACCAAATATCGACCATGCTTCCTGCTGATCCTTAGACAGATCATCATATATCGGCCACTCTTCTCCTGTTTCAATATTACGCAGGTACAATACAGTTTTTGTGCGCACTCTTTTTACAAATGCCAGTAATTTTCCATCACGTGATAACTGGGGACGAACTGCTCCGCCCGGACCTCCGGTAATCTGATCTATCTTACCCGTTTCCCGGTCTAACCTGCGAATAACAAAAATCTGGTTATTCGGATCCTTATTATATTGAAACTGACCACCGGGATACATGTCTTCACTGAAATAAACATATCGCCCATCATTCGAAACAACAGGTTCATTCACATCCTGCTGGTCATTTTTACGGGTTGTTAATTGAAGTCCGGAACCTCCGCTGATATGGTACATCCACATTTCACCGGCACCGAGTGATCTGGTTGAAGTGAAATGTTTTCTTGCAACAAAATATTCACCTCCCGGTACCCAGCTAGCATTATTAAGCAGACGGAAACTCTCTTTGGTAATTTGAACGGGGTTACTTCCATCGCGTTGCATTACCCAAATATTATCGCCACCACCCGCATCAGAAGTAAATAATATTTTAGTGCCATCCGGACTAAACCTTGGCTGCACTTCAAAGGCATGACCGCCACGCAGTAGTTTTGCAGCACCACCTGAAACAGGCATGATATAAATATCACCTAAAAGATCAAACACAATTTCTTTCCCATCGGGTGAAACATCGAGGTTCATCCAGGTGCCTTCATTAACTGTAAACTCAATTTCTTTGGTTGGTCCGGGAGGATTATTCACATCCCATTTGGCAGTTGTTTTGTCTTGCGCCTGCGCTACCACTACCAACAATAGCAAAGCAGCAAACAATTTCTTTCTGAGCATGATAAATGGTTTAATGGGGAAAGATACTGAAAGATTATAGTTGCCGGAGTTTGAAAAGTGAGACCATAGACCATGGTCCATAGTCCATGGACTATGGTCTATGACCCATAAGCTTCCAAACGTCGAATTTTAAACCACCATCTCTCAAGTCTCTGTTATCTTTATAAAAAAAAGCATGACCCCGGCACAACAAAATTTTCGTGTGCAGTTATGGATTACCATACTGAGTGTGGTATTATTTATTACCAAGATCATTGCTTACTATCAAACACACTCACTGGCTATTCTATCTGATGCGCTTGAAAGTATTGTAAATGTGCTTGCGGGTTTTATTGGATTATACAGTTTATATGTTGCAGCAAAACCAAGAGATCTCGAACACCCTTATGGACATGGCAAGGCTGAATTTGTTTCAGCAGCTATTGAGGGAGGCCTTATTGTTGCAGCTGGTATCATGATTATCTATGAAACCGTGGCCAATATAGTTCGAAATGAACCTATTCATGAACTGGATATGGGACTTTGGCTGGTAGGTGCTACAGCAGTTATCAATTTTGTGGCGGGAAGTTTTTGCCTTCGTATGGGAAAAAAGAACAAGTCTCTTGCTTTACAGGCTAGTGGAAAACACTTACAGGTAGATACCTATTCAACACTTGCCATTATTGCCGGATTACTGATTATTCTTGTAACAAAACTGTATTGGCTTGATAAACTCATCGCTTTAGGCATGAGTCTGCTTATTATTTACAATGGCTATAAAATTATCCGATCATCGCTTGCAGGAATTATGGATGAGGCAGATACCCAATTACTGGGACGTTTTATTGAAGTATTGAATAATAACCGGAAAGAAAACTGGATCGATTTACACAATCTCAGGGTAATTAAATATGGAAGTTTATTACATATTGACTGTCACCTCACCGTACCCTGGTATCTAAACATACATGAGGCGCATAAAGAAATTGACAGATTATCTGACCTGATCAGACAGGAATTTGGTGATTCTATTGAGTTTTTTGTACATACAGACGGTTGCCTTCCTTTTAGTTGCAGTATATGCAGTAAAGATTGCAGGGAAAGACAAAAGCCTTTTGAAAAAAGGGTGGAATGGAACCTAAGCAATATTATTTCTGATAAGAAACACCAGCTTTGAGGTATTTGTGGGGGGAGTTTGGCTGCATGCTTCAAGCCAGAACTGTCCGGGGAAAATAGGCTGCGAGCTTCTAGCCTCTAGCTGCTAGCCTTGATTGGTGCTTGTTTTAGGTTTTCTGCTATTATTTGAATAAATGACAGGGCTTGCGAATTTGTTTTGTAATAATCCTTCTT
>QFCS01000419.1_pt1 | contig 56770 bp, 41 predicted proteins | sample 3576561 | NCBI WGS metagenome assembly QFCS01 | reverse complement strand
GAGAGAATGGCCGTTTTCGATGGCCGCTTTCGAGCGAACTCCGTCATCCCGGCGAAGGCCGGGATCTCGCCGGTGCGTCATTACGATAGGGTGAGATCCCGGCCTTCGCCGGGATGACGAAAGTGGCTGGGAATGTCTGCTCTCCACCCAAAGCCGCCACTCCCGCAAATGCGGAACGTTCCGGGACCGCCTAGAATATCCCCTTGAGCAGCCTGCCCGGATCCCTGCGCAGCGCGGCTTCCTCATTGCCCATATAAAGGAAAATGCCCTTGAGCGCCTGATCGGTGACCGAATGGGTCAGGCCGTCATGGCTGAGGCCCGCAATCGAAAGGAGCTGGCTGCTGCCCGATAGCTGGTCGAGCTGGCGATAGGCACCGACCTGGTCCAGCGCCCCCGCGATCAGCGGCCGCACCTTGTCGCCGAGCAGCCCGCCGGCGCTCGATTGCAGATAGCGCGTCGCGCCATCGCGCTTCGACACCAGCGACGGCACGTCGTTCCAGCCCAGATTGTCGATGGCGGCGCGAAAGATCGGCTTCGCCTCGCCCGCCGCCTTGCCGCCCGCATCGTTCAGGCTTTTGGTAAGCCCCGCCGTCAGCCCCAGCTTATCGCCCGCGCCGAGCAATTTCGACGCCAGCTTGCCGCTCGCGCCGGGCAGCAGGATGCGCACCGCGGTGTCGGCATAGAAGGCGCCCGGCTGCGCCAGCCGGTCGAGCGCATTGTCCGACGCATTGGCGATCAGCCCCTTGACCCCGGGCTTCGCGGTTTTCGCCAGTGCCGAGGGGATCAGCCCCGCCACCGCCAGTCCGGCCGCTCCCGCCAGCAGCATCCGCCGCGCGATATAGTCCTCGTCCCGTTCCATGGCGCCCTCCCGTTCCGTATGATGCGGGTTTATCAGCAAAACCGGCGGCGCCAAAGCCTGCTTTGTTTGTCTGTTTTGGGGTGGGAAGCGGATATTCGCTCTTCGTCATGCTGAACTTGTTTCAGCATCCATGGCCGAACCTCTCGTTCAGCGCTGCGCCGAAGGAAACGGCAGGCCATGGACCCTGAAACAAGTTCAGGGTGACGAGATAAGAAACGGCTGATGTCGGCCGAAACCGGACTCTTCGCTCCCCATCACGCCGCCATGCGCAGCCGGTTCCGTCCCTCGCGCTTGGCGAGATACAGCGCCTGGTCGGCGCGCTGGAGCAAGGCCTCCGCTTCGCCTTCGCCGTCATAGACCGCAAGCCCGATGCTGACCGTCGCCGGCGGCAGCTTGCCATCGGCGTGCCCCTCGGCCTCGATCGCCTGGCGCAGCCGCTCGGCGACCATTTCGGCGGCCTGCGCGCTCGACCGTTGGAGGATGCAGACGAATTCCTCGCCGCCGAAGCGGCCGACCATATCCTCTTCGCGCAGCGACGCCTTGGCGCGGCGCGCGACGCGGCGGATCACTTCGTCGCCCGCGGCATGGCCGTGATCGTCGTTGATCCGCTTGAAATGATCGATGTCGAAGATCGCCACCGCCAGCGGCAGCCCCTGCTCGCGCGCGCCGGTCAGCGCGGTTTCCAGAAAGGCGAGCGTGTGGCGGCGGTTCGGCAGGCCGGTCAGCATGTCGGTGTTGGCAACGCGTTCGGCCGCGCTGCGCGCCGCTTCCAGGATGCGGGCGTTCTCGACCGTTTCCGTCACGTCCTGCACGGTGCCGAAGATGCCGACCGCGCGGCCGCCGCGCCCCCGTTCGATCGAGCCGTGCGATTTCACATGGCGGATCGCGCCGTCGGCGCGGACGATCCGGCCCTGATATTCGAACGGTTCGCCCGTTCGCACCGCCTGCTCCAATATTGCGCGCACCGCGGCGCGATCCTCGGGCAGATATCGTTCGACGCTATAGTCGACATCGACCGGATCGCCGGGCTCGAGCCCATGGACGCGATAGGCCTGGTCGGACCATTGGATCGTCCAGCGGACGAGGTCGACGCGCCAGTGGCCGACGAGCGCCGCGGCTTCGGCCTGAAGCAGCCAGCGGTTGCTCTGCTCGAGCCGCTTCGCGAGCCGGCGCTGCACCACCAGCAGCGCCGCCAGCGGCAGCGCGGTGAACAACAGGGTGATGAAGTAGAATTGCAGGAACAGCACCCGGCTGCGCTGGCTGCCCTCGATCGCGGCGACCGGCCCAAGCCCCTGTCCCGTCATCCACGACGCGACGACCGCGACGATCAACATGCCTGTGGCCGCACCAAAGGGGCCGAGCCGGTAGGACGCGGCGATCACCGCGACGGTCGGCAGAAAGGTCACGGGGAAATGCGACTGCGAAAAGGACAATGCGGTCAGCACCGCCGCAAGGATCAGCAGCGCGGTCGCCTCGACGATCATCCTGCGCGGGACATTGGCGAGCGCGCGCGTATCGACCAGCCGCGCGAGCATCACGATCGGCGGTGTGACAATCAGCATCCCGAGCGTCACGGTGGTCAGCCAGGAAAAGAAAAAGTCGATGTCGCGGCCAGCCAGCGCCGGGGCCCCGAGCGTCCAGCCGAACGCGGCCGCGATCGACGCGCTGAGCGCGCCGGCCGCCAGCACCGCGATGCAGAAATTGGCGACGGCCCGCGGTTCCATGAACGACAGTTCGCCCGGAATGCGGCGGCGGATCAGCCATAGCGCCGCTCCGGCCTCCGCCGCATTCGCGACCGTGAAGGCGCCCGAGGCGAGCGCACTCGTCCCGCTCAGCATGTTCGCCGCGATGCTGGCGGCCGCCATGGCGACGAAGGAGGCCGGGCGCGATCGGGCCGGCATCAACAGCAACAGCGCCAGGAAATAGCCGCTCGGCGGCCAGATCGCCGCGATATTGTCCTCGCCCCGGGTCGCGTGGAGCGACAGGTTGGCGAGCAGGCCATAGCCCGCCAGCGTCAGCAGCGGCCAGAACACCGCCTCGACTCCGGGGGAAAGCGACCGTTTCATGGCCCCGGCCTATCCGAAAATGGGAAAATAAACCGCTAATATCGACTGCGGCACCCCCGCATTTCGTCGCAAAATCGGAGCCTTGCGCAGTCCGGCTTCGTCAGTCGACGCCGCCGAAGGTCATGCCGACGATCTGCCCGACGCGCGCCTCGTCCCATTCGATGCGCCGGTCGAGCACCAGCATCGCCAGGCCATGGACGAGCGACCAGGCGTGGAGCGCGGCAACTTCGGGGTCGTCGAGATACGGCATCGTCTGCGCGACCCCGGCACGAAGCAGATTATAACCCACCTCGCCCCCATCGCCGCCCGGCTCGCAGCGTTCGGACATCTGGCGCGTGAAACTCAGCCGGAAGACGGCGGGTTCGTCGTGCGCGAAACGGACATAGGCGATGCCCGTCGCAAGGAAGCCGGCGCGGCCGCCCCCTGCCTTGAGCCAGGCCTGCGACTGGAGTGCGCCGAGCCGCCGCAGCCCCTCGTCGGCGAGCGCGTCGAGCAGCGCCTCCTTGTCGGGGAAATGGCGGTAGAGCGCGGTCGCGCTGACTCCGACGTCGCGCGCGATCGCGCGGAGGCCAAGGTCGGTCCCGTCGCCATCCGCAAGCCGCTTGAGCCCCGCCGCGATCACCGCGGCGCGCAGATCGCCATGGTGGTAGGAGCCCGCGCTCCTCGCGCCGGCATTTTCCATGTTGACACTGTTATCTTCATTCGCCATGTTGTCACCGTAAACATTTCGAGTCGCCTACGCAACCTCACGCTGCGCGGCACTTTCGCAAACTTCCGCTTAAGGAGCATCACCATGGCGAGCAACGTCGAAACCCTGATCCGCGGCGCGGTCAAGAAAGGCATCGGCAAGGTCGCCGACTTCAACCGCAAGCGCCTCCCCCGTCCGACCGACGCGCACCCTTTCCTGACCGGCATCCACAAGCCGATGGAGGAGGAAATCACGCTCGAGGCACTTCGCGTCGACGGCGAGATTCCCGCCGCGCTCAAGGGCCGCTATCTCCGCAACGGCCCCAATCCCGCAATCGCGCCCGATCCCGCAAGCTATCACTGGTTCTCGGGCGCCGGCATGGTCCACGGCATCCGCATCGAAGGCGGCAAGGCCGATTGGTATCGCAACCGCTGGGTGCGCGGCACCGAAGCCTGTGCGGCGCTGGGCGAAGCGATTCCAGCGGGTCCGCGCGAAGAGGGCGGCTTCGACGCCCCCAACACCAATGTCGTCGGCATCGCGGGCCGCACCTTCGCGATCGTCGAGGCGGGCGGCAAGCCGGTCGAGCTCGGCTATGAGCTGGACACGATCGCGCACAACCCGTTCGACGGCACGCTGGTCGGCAGCTACACCGCGCACCCGCACGAGGACCCGTTCACCGGCGAACTTCACGCGATCACCTACAAGGGCGACGCCCCGAACACGGTGTGGCACGTCGTCCTCGACAAGGACGCGCATGTCATCCGCGAGGAAGCCGTGGCGGTCAGCGATGGCCCGTCGATCCACGACTGCGCGATCACCGAACATTATGTGCTCGTCTTCGACCTGCCCGTCACCCTGTCGATGAAGATGCTGCTCGCGGGCTATCGCTTCCCCTATGCCTGGAACGAAGCGCACCCCGCGCGCGTCGGCCTCCTCCCCAGGACAGGTCGCGGCGACGAGATCGTCTGGGTGCCGGTCGAGCCCTGCTATGTCTTCCACCCCGCGGGCGCGCACGAGACCGCGGACGGCAAGGTGATCGTCGACGTCGTCGCGCACGAGACGATGTTCGCCAGCTCGAAGCGCGGCCCCGACAGCGAGACATCGCGCATGGAGCGCTGGACGATCGATCCGGCCGCCGGCACGACGGTGCGGACCGTGATCCACGATCACGCGCAGGAGTTTCCGCGCTACGACGAACGGCGGACCACCCGGCCCTATCGCTATATCACCAGCGTCGCGATCCCCGACGGCGCTTCGTCCGAATGGGCGCTCGCCGATACGCGGCTGTTCCGCCACGATCTCGCCGAGGGCACGACCGCGACCCATGATTTCGGCCCCGGCCGCCATCCCGGCGAATTCGTCTTCGTGCCGCGAAACGAAGCCGGTCCCGAAGACGATGGCTGGCTGATCGGTCTCGTCGTCGACATGAACGACGAGACCACCGATCTCGTCATCCTGAACGCCGACGACTTCAGCGGCTCACCGCAAGCCGTCGTTCACCTGCCGCACCGCGTCCCGCCGGGGTTTCACGGCAACTGGGTCGCGGATTGACCGCATCGGGACGCTTCATCAGCGCCTCGGTCACGCGCAGCGACCGTTCGTTGTCGACGTCGATCGCCGTCGCCCCGTTACTCACCAGCAGCGGGGCGACGATGACATTCAGATGGCGCGAGATGCGCTGGAAAATGTGGTGGATGGGCCCGAGCCCGAAGCGAAAGCGGAGCAGGTTGATCAGGCCGAACGCCTGCATCACGCGGACCGGCTTCTTGACGAACTGCCCACCGCCGCGAAACGCCTCGGCGGCTTTCAGCGCGGCGCGATCGCCGATCCAGTAAGCGTTGCAGTTCGACACCGCGACGTCCGAAAATTCATAGAAACGCCGCTGCCCCTCGGGATGCACCGCCAGCACATCCTCGCGCCGCGCGAGCGCAACCCCCGCGCCGGCACCGAACCGCGCCGCTTCGCTGCCGATCTCGGCGATCGTTTCGGGGGTGAGCAGGCAATTGTCGGCGGTCGTGATGAACAGCGGAAACGCGGCCCGGTCGGCCACCGCGAGCACCGAGTCCGCCAGATTGTCGGCGGCGGGCACCACGACGAGCCGTTCGCCGAGTTGGTCGATCACCGGATCGACCAGATCATCGAGCAACGTTCGATGATGGGTCGAAACGAAGATCCGCTCCGCCGGGGTCCGGGCCGCGCTTTCGAGGACATGCGCGATCATCGCCCGCCCGGCGACGGGGACCAGGCATTTGTCGCCGACGCCATGCGCTTCCGCGAGCGCATCGACCGCACCGGGACGGCGGCCCGCAAGGATCAGGATCGACCCGCTCATGCCGCGTCGCGCTCGCGGCCCGCGCCGAGTTGGCGGATCATGCTCTCGGCGACGATCGTCTCGATCAGGTCGGCCTGGGTGAAGCCCGCGGCGACCGCGGCGCGGCCGAAGACTTTCTCCGACCACAGGTTGCAGTTGAGATTGACCTCGAGCAGCCGTATCTCGCCGGTTTCGAAATCGATCCGAAACTCGAAGCGGCCATAATCGAACGGCCGGAACACCTCCGCCATCCGCGTGGTATACGCAACGATCTTGTCCGCCAGCGCACCCGCATCGAACAGCTTGAGGCTGTATTTGGCGCTGCGATCGACGAGGTCGCGCTTTTCCTGATAGGTGCGCAGGTGCGTCGGATCGGCCTGTTCGAAGATCATCATCGGCAGCATCGCGGGCGCGCCGCGGCAGGTGATCACCGGCACCTCGACGTCGCTGCCGTCGAGGAAGGGTTCGACCATCGCGTCATGGTCGAGCGCATGGACCTCGGCAATCGCCTGCGCGAGTTCGGCACGGTCGTGCGCATCGCGAATGCCCCACGACGCCGAGCTGTTGTTCGGCTTGACCACCCACCGCCGCGCCGGCGGACAGCGCGCCACATCGACCGGCGCACCGCGCCGGAACAGCGCCCAGGGCGCGGTCGGAACGCCGCGCGCCACGGCTTCGAGCTTGGTCAGATGCTTGTCGTCGGACAGTCCGCGCACGATCGGCGACGCGCCGACATAGGGCAGGCCCAGCCGGTTGCAGAGCAAAGGCAGCAGCATCTCCGAATTATAGAAGCCGCCGCGGTTGAGCAGCGGAAAGACGAAATCGGCCTCGGGCCGCGCGAACAGCGCGGCATAATCGTCGGCGACAACGAACGGAATGCCCAGCCCCTCCAATATCTCGCGCGTCTCGCGGTGATAGAGGGCGTGATTGCCGTCGTCGGGGTGCAGGCCGCCGGTCCAGCGGGCGTGCTTGGCGATGAAGAGAAGCCGCTGCGTATCGCGAAAGCGATCGGGCAGGCGCGTCGGATCGAGATGGGTCATTGACATGCCGGGGTTTCACCATGCCCAGGTTGCACCGCGATGACTCTTTGGTGACGGCGCTGAAACCAAAGCGCAAAATCCCTGTCATCTTCGCGCGCTAGGCGTCCTGCACCTCCCCCTTCCCAGGACGCTCCCGCCATGTTGTTCGCCGCCGACGCCTTCGACGATCGTCGCTCGCCCCCCATCGACCCTGCCATCGCCGCCCGGCTCGCCGACGCGCTGACGCGTGGCGGCGATCGGCGCATCCGGCCCGGCGCCGACGGCCGCAATCTTTATCATGCCACGGTGCTGCCGACCGATGCGCTCGCTTATGGCTCGTCGACGATCAGCAGCCTATCGGAGCATGGTTTCAACGCGCTGCTCGATCACTGGCGCGACCGGCTCGGCCGGCCGATGGCGGCGGATGCCTATGCCGAGGCGCTGGCCATGCTGCGCCGGCGGCTGGCGGATCATTTCGGCCTGACCGATAGCGCGATCGTCTTTGCCGCATCGGGAACCGACCTCGAATATGTCGGCTTGGCCGCCGCATACGACGGCCGACCGGTCACCGCTGTGCTGCTCGGCCGCGACGAGGTCGGCAGCGGCTGCGTGCACAGCGCAGCAGGCCGCTTCTTCGCCGACGAAACCGCGATCGGCGCGCACGTCGTGCCACGGACCCCGGTCGATCCCGCCTTCGCGGACACCGAACTCGTCGATGTCGCGGTCCGCGACGCGGCGGGGCGCCCGCGCGCATCGGCAGCGGTTGCAGCCGAACTTGCCCGGCACATCGAGCGCGCCGACGCGCAGGGCCGCCGTGCGGTCGTCCATGTCGTCCACGGGTCGAAATCCGGACTGACGCTGCCCGCCATCGCCGACGTCGAGCGGCTGGCCGCGGTGCACGGCGATGCCGCGCTCTTCGTCGTCGATGCCTGCCAGCTTCGCATGGCGCCGGGTGCCGTGCGCCGCTACCTCGCACTCGGCTGCGTCGTGCTGATGACCGGGTCGAAATTCGTCGGCGGCCCGCCGTTCAGCGGCATCGCGCTGGTTCCGGGCGCGATCCGCGACCGGGCCCGTCCGCTGCCCGGCGGCTATCGCCGCCTCGCGGCGCGCGCCGAATGGCCGGCGGACTGGCCCGGCGCCGACGGGCTGGCCGCGTCGGGCAATTTCGGGCTGCTGCTGCGCCTGCAAGCCGCGATGATCGAGATGGAGCGCTTCGCCGCGCTTCCCGGCGAACAGGTCGCGCATGTGATCGCGCGCTTCAGCCATTATGTCCTGCGCCTGGTCAAGCGGCTCGGACTCGCCGAAGTCCCCGGCGCGGGAACGAACTGCCTCGCGACCGAAACGCTGCGCACGCTCGACCTGTCGGCGCGCTGGCCGGGCTGCGACTTCGACGCGGCACGGGCGATGCACGGGCTCATCGCGCGACAATCACGCCAGTGGCTGGGACGCGAGATTCGGCTGGGCCAGCCGGTCCGGACGCACCAGATGTCCGACGGGCGTCCCGCGGGGACGCTACGCCTCGCGCTCTCGATGCCGCTGATCGCGGACCTCGCGGCGCTTCCCATCCCGGTGCTCGACACGCGGCTCGATCGCGACATGGCGCTCGTCGGCGCGGCGATATCGGCCGCCGCCTCGATCGCGCTGACACCCACGCGCCCCACTGCCGTCGGCTGACCCGAAAGCGGTTTTCGGACGCGACGAACGGGGCGGATTCCTCGTCCCGTCCCCGGCCGGGCACGCCTTGCCCCGGAAACCGGCGGTTTTCGGCAGCGCTTTTCGCGCGCCATTCGTTTGTCCGTCACTATGACGAAAACTATCGCCCTCTCCCGCCCCGCCATGAGCGCGATTGCCGCGTTCCTGACCCTGTCCACCCCCGCTGCCTTCGCGCAGGAAGTGCCGACGGTGACAATGACCCCGCCGGTCGCACCGACGACGGTCCCGACGCCCGCTCCGGCCCCGACGACCACCACGCCGCCGGCGGCGGAAACGCCCGCGCCGCAGCCGGTCATTCGCGTTCCCCTCGACCTGGCGCCGGCCGAACCGGCACCCAAGGCCGCCGTGCCGAAGGAAGCGGCCCCGGCTCAGCCCAAGCGCGCCGCCGCGAAGCCGCGCGCTGCGGCTCCCGCTCCTGCCGCGCCGCGCGAAGCCGCCGCGCCGGCCATCCCCACCGCCGCGCCGATGGTGGAGGACGCTGCGCCCGTCGTGCCCCCGGTCGCCGCACCGATCGAACCCATTGCCGAAGCCGCTCCTGCACCTCAGCCCGTCGAGCGCGTCGCCACCCGTGACAGCAATCTCCCTTGGGAGATCGCGGGCGGTGCCGCTGCGCTGCTGCTGATCGGCGGCGCCGGCCTCGCCTTCGCCCGCCGCCGTCGCGCATCGAACGAGGTGTGGGAGTTCAACGAAGCCCCCGCCGACGCCGAATGGGTTCCGGGCGCGACTGCGGTCGCAACCGGACCCGAGCCGGTGGTCGCACCGCAGACCACGCCGGCCTTTGCAGCGGCGCCGAGCGGCAGCATGGGCCGTCACGAAGCGATGGCGATGGCGGGGCCGACCCCCGACAATCCCTTCGCCACGCTGCAAAAGCGGCTCGCCCGCGCGCGCTTCCTCGATCGTCAGGAGCGCGCCGAATATGACGCGACGCTCGCGGGTCAGAAGGACATGCGCCGCACCCCGGTCAGCGCTTGGGAAATCTCGCAGCGCGCGGAACCTGCGGCCCCGGCCGAGCAGGAAGTGCGCCGCCTTGAACCCGGCCGCGCGAGCAAGGCGTTGAAACCCGGCTGGACGCGCAACTAGGGTCCGAGCCCGGAAATGAAAAAGGGCGGTGCCTCGCGGCGCCGCCCTTTTCCTTTTGCCACAGCGTCCAGCGGGCGAGCCCGCCGGATGCGAACCGATTACTTCAGTTCGACGGTGCCGCCGGCCGCAATGATCTTGGCCTTCAGCTCTTCGGCTTCGGCCTTGTTCACGCCTTCCTTGATCGCCTTCGGCGCGCCTTCGACGAGCGCCTTGGCTTCGCCAAGACCCAGGCCGGTGATCGCGCGGACTTCCTTGATGACGTTGATCTTGTTGCCGCCGTCACCCGTCAGGATGACGTCGAATTCGGTCTGCTCTTCAGCAGCCGGGCCAGCAGCGGCGGCGGCCGGAGCGGCAGCAACGGCAGCGGCGGCCGAAACGCCCCACTTTTCTTCGAGCATCTTCGACAGGTCAGCCGCTTCGAGGACGGTCAGCGCCGACAGTTCTTCAACGATCTTTGCAAGATCAGCCATGTTCATTCTCCATCTCAAGCCGGGATATCCCGGCAGCAAGTTTCAGTTCAGTTCGAAATCACGCTGCTTCTTTGGCGGCATATGCGCCAAAAACCCGCGCCAACTGGCCCGCCGGGGCTGCGGCAATCTGCGCAACCTTGGTGGCCGGAGCCTGCACCAGACCGATGATCTTGGCGCGGAGCTCGTCGAGCGAGGGAAGCGAAGCCAGCGCCTTCACGCCATTCACGTCGAGCACCACGTCGCCCATGCCGCCGCCAACGATTTCAAGCTTGTCGTTGGTCTTGGCAAATTCCACGGCGATCTTCGCAGCCGACACCGGATCGGTGGAGGTTGCGAGTGCCGTGGGACCGGTCAGCAGTTCGCCGATGCCGGTGTAGGACGTGCCATCGAGCGCGATTTTGGCAAGACGGTTCTTCGTGACGCGAAAGTCGGCTCCTGCATCGCGCATCTGCTGGCGCAGCACCGTCGACTGGGCGACGGTCATGCCGAGGTTGCGGACGACCACAACAGCGGCTGCTGACGACAGCGTAGCGTTCAGCGAGGATACGGCTTCGGCCTTTTCCGTACGATCCATGCCTATACTCCACTCATCTGCCCGGATGCCCGCACGCCGAAGCGATTGGAGCCGCCGGGCGGCTAACACACGCAGATGCCGGAGCGAGCCGAGGCTCGCCTGCATTTGCGTTGGCGATGTCCGATGGGGTCGGTCAAGCCGCGTGCGCCGGGCGTACCAGGCAGGCGACCGATAGAAGACTGTCCCCGTCTCGGTTGGACATTAAGAAGGGCATATTCCCTTCACCAACTGTCTCGGACGGAATTGCCGCGGCCGGGGCCAAGGCAATACGGGGGCGCTGATAGCCGGAACGGGCGCAAAGTCAAGCATGGCGGCGGAAATTGGGGAAAGTGTCGCGCAGCGTGCCGTTCGGGTCTTGCAAAGTTTGTTTCAAGATATATCTTAGACGCATCGAATCGCACGAAGGAGTTTATGATGCGACAGGAAATGAACCGGCACGGCTGCGACGAGCGCCGTGCCATGCGCCGCGCCCTGGACCAGATGGGGCGCGAGGCGATGCGCCACGGGATGCACCGGGGCAGCCGAGGCTTCGGTCATGGCGGCGGCTTCGGCCGCGGCTTCGGCGGGCGCCACGACGATGACGGGCGCGCCCGGCGCCGGCGGATGTTCGACGGCGGCGAACTGCGGCTCGTGCTGCTGAAGCTGATCGCCGACGAGCCGCGCCACGGATACGACCTGATCCGCCAGATCGAGGAGCTGACCGGCGGCGCCTATGCTCCGAGCCCGGGGGTGATCTATCCCACCCTCACCCTGCTGGGCGACATGGGGCTGATCGAGACCGCGGACAGCGACGGCGCGAAGAAATTATTCGCGATCACCGACGCCGGCCGGACCGAGCTTGAAACCAACGCCGATGCCGTCGCGGCGCTGATCGCTCGCCTGACCGAAGTCGGCGAAGAGCGCCAGCGCACCGACAGCGCCTCGGTCCGCCGCGCGATGGGCAATCTCAAGGCCGTCCTGATGAACCGGCTCGGCGAGCGCGACCTCGGGGAGGCGAGGCTGCACGACATCGTCGCGCTGATCGACGAGGCCGCGCAGAAGATCGAGCGGCTGTGATGCAAAGCGCTATCGCAGAGGTTCCGACCAGCCACGCGAGCAAATATCTGCAGCAGCTTTGCAAGCATTGGCAGCATAATCTCAGCGTCGTCTTCACCCCCGAACACGGCACCGTGCGCTTCCCGAAGGATGCCCGCGGCGCCGACTGGACGGCCGATGCGCTGGTGACGTTCGATGCGGGGTCCGACACGCTGTCGGTCCGCATCGACGCCAGCAACGACGCGCATCTGGACGCGATGCAGGAGGTCGTCGCTCGCCACCTTGACCGCTTCGCGTTTCGGGAGGCGCCGCTGGCGTTCGACTGGCAGCGGGACTGAGCTAAGGCTTCAGCCCGAAGCGGGCATAGTCCCGCTCGGTCGATGGCGACATCCGGCGCACGATGGCAAGGTCAGCGGCGGCGTCCGCCCCGCGCCCCGTCCGTTTGTAAACGAGCGCGCGCAGGAAGCGGCTCGATCCCATGGCCGGCACCTGGAGCAGCGCCGCGTCGAGGTCGCGCAGCGCATCCTCGTCACGCCCCATGCGCATCCAGACGAGCGCGCGACTGTCGAGGATCGCGGCGCTGCTGTCGCTGAGCTCCATCGCCGAGGTGCAATCCTTGAGCGCAGTATCGAGCGCGACGTTGCGCGTCGCCTTGATCCAGCAGCGCTGGTTGAGCATCGCCGGGTTGCCCGGCTTGGTCGCGATGAGCGCGTCGAGTTCGTCGATCGCGGCCTGCGCATCGCCATATTCGCCGACCATCGCCGCCTTGACCACACGGTAATCGTCGCGGGTCTTGCCCCCCAGCGCGATCCGGTCGTCGAGCATCTTCGTCGCCGCGGCGATGTCGCCGCGCTCGGCGGTCAGGTTCGCGACGGTCGATATGGCTTCGATCGACGAGGGGTCGAGCTTGCGCGCCGCCTCGGCATCGGCAAGCGCCCCGGCGCTGTCGCCCAGCTCGCGCCGCGCCCCCGCGCGCGCCAGATAGGCATCGGCCGAGGGGAGCAGCGCGATCTGCCGGGTCAGCGTTGCCACCGCGCCCTTGTAATCGCCGATTCCCCGCTGGAACGACGCGCTGCTGGTCAGCGCCGTGATATTCTCCTCGTCCGCCTCGGCTGCCTGTTTCTTGTAGATGGCTTCAACCGCGTCGATCTGCGAGCGCGACGCCGCCTGCGCGAGGTTCCAGCGCCGCGTCGCGGTTTCCGGCGCCACAAGGCGCGGCGTGCGCGCCAGGATCGTCGCCACCTTGTCGCGCTCGGCGGCGACCCCGGCCGCCGGAATTTCGAGTCCCGAAGAGGTCAGCGTCTCGTCGACACTGAGCGTGCCGTCCGCCAGCGTCACCGACCGATCGACGTCATAGCCGGCGAAGCGATCGTCCAGCGGCGCCATGCCGTCGATCGTATAGCCGCGCCCGCCGTCGGGCAGCTTGATCCGAAGCCGGTAGCGCGCCCGGTCGGGAGCGGCGGTCACGACCGGGATATCGGCCCACGCCGCGCGGGCGCGATCGGGCTCGAACGAGATCAGGTCGGGCACGCGCGAAATCCAGCGCTCGGTGCGCAGATCGCGGCGTTCCCACCCCGACCCGAACACGCCGTGCGCCTTGATCGCCACGCTGCCGTCGGCGGTATCGGGGGTCGCGGTCAGCGTGTCATATTGCGCCTCGCCGACATAATGCTGGAGGAATTGCTCATAAAGATCGCGCGCTTCCTTCGGCCCGAGCTGCGACCCCGCCAGCGTCAGCAGATTGGCGAGCTGGCCGCGCACCACCATATCGAGATCGATCACCGACGGCAGATCGATGCTGCTGCTTTCGTCGGCGGCGATCTGAAGGTCGACCGCGGGCCGCGCCGGGGCGTGCAGTTCGATCTTCACCGGCTCCGCGCCCGCGGCACGAACGGGCAGCACATAGCCGAGCGCGGGGGTGTCGCGAATGTCGCCCAGCCGGGTGCCGAGCATCGTTCCGTCGAGCCACAGGCTGTCGCCGCCGATCGTCGCGTGCACCAGAACATGGTTGAAGGCGAGCGCACTCGGCACGCGCGACGGCACCATGTCGCCGAGCGACGCGTGCGCCATCACCGGCTCGGCCTCGATCTTCATTTCGCGCAGCATCGCCAACAGCAGCAGCGTCTTTGCCTTGCAGTCGCCATAGCGCACGTCCCACGTCTTGGCCGGCGACTGCGGCACATAGTTGCCGCCGTCCATCCCGACCGCAAGATAGCGGACCTTGTCCTGCACCAGTTGCAGCGCCATCGCCGCGCGTTTCACCGGGTCGTCGGTCGCCGCCATGATCGCGGCGACCTCGCCCGCCAACGGACTGCCCTCCGCGATCGTGCCTTCGGTGGCATAAAGCGGCACCATCACCTTCGACACATCGGCCCAACTCGTGAAGGTCGACGCCTCGATGATCGGCAGGCGCTGATAGCGGACCGGCGCGTCGTCCGGCATTTCGGCCGGCTTGGGCAGCGGCAGGGCGACCGGCAGTTCCATGAAATCGCCATTGCGCCGCGCCTTGGGTTCGGCGCCGCCCGCAAGGATTTTCCACTGCGCCGCTTCGTCGGCGCGCCACGACAGCTTGTAGCCCGCCTGCGCGATCCGCACCGGTTCGGCGACCAGCGGCAGCGACGCCTGCGCCCGCCCGCCGAGCGCGGCGTCCTTGACCGTCGTCGACATCCGCAGCCGCAGGATGTCGCCGGCGCGCAGCCCCTCGACCGGCAGCGTCGCCGACAGGATGCCGGTGAGCTCGCGCTGTTCGAGCGATTGCTCGCGGCGCAGCACCGTGAATGTCTGCCCGCCCGCCAGCGCGTCGATCTCCGCCCCGTCGCGCAGGATGACGAGTTGGTGGATGATCAGGTCGCCCTTGTCGGGCGCCCAGGCCACGGTGATATTGCTATATTGCGACAGCTCTTCGGGGGTGCTGAGTTTGATCGCAGTGTCGGCGTAATTCCAGACCGTGGCGCCGTCGATACGCTGCTGGAAATCGAGGACCGCGATCCCGCCGGTCACGCCTTGCGGGTCGGCCAGCTTCGCCGGGGTGACCCAGGCGGGTGCAGGCTCGTAAAGCGGCTGTTCGCCCGCCATCACCACGCTCGCCGGTGCGACCAGCATCGTCGTCGCCAGCGCAAACCGCCCCCATCGGGTCATCGCCCCATTCCCCCGTCCTCAAATGCCCTTTGCCCTGCCTGCATGGGCAAGGCGTTCAATGCAACCGCTTTTGCATCCGAAACGCGACCGCCGGTCAGGCCACGATGGCGTTGCGCCGGGCGTAGAGGAAATAGACGGCAAGCCCCGCGACGTTCCAGACGCCGAACCAGAGCTGCGTCTTCACCGGCAGGCTGAGGAAGAGGTAGAAACAGCCGAACACCGCGATGATGCCGACCACCCACGGCATCGGCGCGCGAAAGGTGCGCGGCGCTTGCGGAGCCCGGCGGCGCATGATCAACATGCACACCGACACCGCCGTGAAGGCGGCAAGCGTCCCGGCATTGGCCAGCGCCGCGAGTTCGTCGAGCGGGATGAAGCCCGCGAGCACCGCGACGACGATCGCGGTGAAGATGGTGATCCGCACCGGCGTCCCGCGCGCCGATACCTTGGCGAGGCTCGCCGGGAGCAGCCCGTCGCGCGCCATGGTGAAGAAGATGCGGCTCTGCCCGAAGAAGAAGGCGAGGATGACGGTCGGCAGCGCAATGACCGCCGAAATGCCCAGATATTGCGCGGCGCGCGCCTGTCCCAGTTCGCGCAGGATCAGCGCCAGCGGCTCGGGGCTGTTTGCAAAGCGGCTGTATGCGATGGCGCCGACCGCCGCGACCGCGACGGCGACATAGATAAGGACGCAGGCGACCATCGACCCGACGATCCCGATCTTGAGGTCGCGGTCGGGATTCTTCGTTTCCTCGGCCGCGGTCGCGATCGCGTCGAAGCCATAGAAAGCGAAGAAGATGATCGCCGCCGCCGCCATCACCCCGCGCTCGACGCCGTCGGCGCCCATATGCTTGGCAAAGCCATAGGGGCTGAAGGGCTCCAGATTGGCGGCATCGAAGGCGGGAAGCGCCACCGCGACGAACACGACCAGCGCCGCGATCTTCACCAGCACCAGGATCGCGTTCACCGTCGCGCTTTCGCGAGTGCCGAACAGCAGCATCCCGGCGACGACGGCGATGATCGCGATCGCGGGCAGGTTGACGATGCCGCCAAGCTCCGGCCCTTGCATCAGCGCCATCGGCACGTCGGCCCAGGCGTGGAGCAGCGGCGCGGCATAGCCCGACCAGCCGACCGCGACCGCGCTCACCACCAGCGAATATTCGAGGATCAGGCTCCACCCCACGACCCAGGCGATCAGTTCGCCGATCACCACATAGCTGTAGGTATAGGCGCTGCCCGACGCCGGGATCATCGTCGCCATCTCGGCATAGGCGAGCGCGGCACAGGCGCAGATCAGCCCCGCGATGGCGAAGGACAGGATCACCGCCGGCCCCGCCTTGTCGGCGCCGACGCCGATCAGCGTCAATATGCCGGTGCCGACGATCGCCCCGACCCCGAGCGCGACCAGATGCGGCCAGCTCAGCGTCCGCGCGAGGCCCGCGCCGTGCGGCTGGTCCGGAACGATCGCCTTGCGGCGCAGCAGGCTCTCGGACATGCGGTGACTCTCCCTGTTTTCCTGACGCTGCTTGTAAGGGAGTGGCGCGTCAGCGCAAGATAACAACAAGGGCGACCAAGACGGCGCGTAATCTCTGAATTCGTCATGCTGAACTTGTTTCAGCATCCATGGCCTGAGACCGCATCAAACGCGGCGTTGAAGGACACGGCAGGCCATGGACCCTGAAACAAGTTCAGGGTGACGAAGGATGGAAGGTTGGCTTTCGGCCACCAATTGTCAAAGCAACCCCTCGATCGCCTCCGCCAGCTTGGCGTCGCGCTCCGACAATCCGTCGGCGTCGTGCGTCGTCAGCACTATGTCAACGCGGTTGTAGACGTTCGACCATTCGGGGTGATGATCCATCTTCTCGGCGATGATCGCGACGCTCGCCATGAAGCCGAAGGCCTGCGCGAAATCGGCGAACTGGAACCGCCGGGTCATCGCGTCGCGCGCCGCGTCGTGCGTCCATTCGGGAAAGCGGGCGAAGAGCGCCGCACGCTCGGCATCGTCGAGTTTCCGGACCATCTCTTTTCTCCCGCTGGTCAATCTCCGCTCGCCGCCATAAGGAAGGGCGCGATGAGTGACAACTCCCTGCCCCCCGGCCTGCCCGGCGCCTGGACCGCGGCCGCTCCCGACGCCGATGCGATCTTCGCGATGGCCGAGGCGGCGCTCGAAACGCTGCCCGACGTATTCCGGCCGCATATCCGGGGCGTGGTGATCGCGGTCGAGGAATTCGCCGACGACGAAACCCTCGCCTCGCTCGGCATCGAACATCCCTACGACCTCACCGGGCTTTACGAAGGCCGCCCGCTGACCGAGCGCAGCATCGACCAGAGCGGCGGGATGCCCGACCGGGTGACGCTCTATCGCATCCCGATCCTCGTCGAATGGATCGAGGAAGGCGAGCGGCTCGATTGGCTGGTGCGCCATGTGCTGATCCACGAGATCGGCCATCATTTCGGTTTTTCCGACGACGATATGCACGCGCTTGAGGATATGGCGTGACGGAGCTTCTGCGGCTCGACGGGATCGCGTGCATCCGCGGCGACCGGCTGCTGTTCGAGGGGCTGTCGCTGGCGCTGGTGCGCGGCGACGCGCTATGGCTGCGCGGCCCGAACGGCGCGGGCAAGTCGAGCCTGATCCGCCTCGCCGCCGGTCTGCTCCGCCCCGCCGCCGGCACGGTCACGCGCCGCGAGCGCATCGCGCTGATCGACGAGGCGGCGGCGCTCGACACCGAACTCCCCCTGCGCCGCGCGCTCGATTTCTGGGCGCGGGTCGACACCGTCGACGGCCATGCGGTGGACCGCGCGGTGGCCGACATGGCGCTGGCGCCGCTGTCCGACGTGCCCGTCTCGATGCTTTCGACCGGGCAGCGCAAGCGCGCCGCGATGGCGCGCGTGATCGCCAGCGGCGCGCCGATCTGGCTGCTCGACGAACCCGCAAACGGCATGGACGACGCGGCGCGGGCACGGCTGGTCGGGGCGATAGCAAGCCATCGCGCGAACGGCGGCGCAGTGCTGCTGGCGTCGCATTTCGCGCTGGGCGTGCCCGACCTCGCCGAACTGGACATGGGGGCACTGGCGTGACCGCCCTGCTCGCCCTCTTCTGGCGCGACCTCCGCCGCGCGTGGGGCAGCGGGGCGCTGTGGCTGCCGGTGGTCTTCTTCCTGCTCGTCGCGACCGCCTTTCCCTTTGCGGTCGGTCCCGACGCCCTCTTGCTCGCGCGGACCGGCGGCGGGATGATCTGGGTCGCGGCGCTGCTCGCGGCGCTGCTGCCGATCGACCGCCTCGTCCGCCCCGACCGCGAGGCGGGGGTGCTCGATCAGCTTGCGGTGCGCGGCTTCGCCGACGAGGCGATCGCCGCGATCAAGATCGCCGCGCACGCCATCGGTTTCGGCCTGCCGCTGCTGATCGCGCTGCTCCCCGCCGCCGCGCTGCTTGCGCAGGACGCGGCGCGGGTCGAAACGCTCGCGGCCGGACTGCTGATCGCAATCCCCGCCCTCGCCTCGCTCGCGGTGCTGAGCGCGGCATTGACCGCGAACCTCAAGGGCGGGAGTGCGATCGGCGGGCTGCTCGTCCTGCCGCTCGCGGTGCCGCTGCTGATCTTCGGTGCCGGGATGCTCGACCCGTCGGGGCGCGGCGCGATGAAGCTGCTCGGCGCGGCGAGCCTGCTGCTGACGGTGATCGGGCCATTCGCCGCGGGCGCTGCGCTGCGAGGATTGAGGGAATAGCCGCCGCTTCCCAATGCCCGCCTACCCCATCAAGCTCTTGCTCGCCTGCTCGGTCGTGTCGCGCGACAGGCCCGGCTGCGCCAATATCCGCTCCAGCTCCGCCCTCATCATCGCCGCGCGCGCTTCGTCGAAGCGTTTCCAGCGGCCGAGCGGCGGGATCATCTTGGCCGCGGTCTGCGGATTCTTCGGATCGAGGGCGATGACGAGGTCGGCGATCAGCCGGTAGCCCGCACCGTCGGCCTGGTGGAAAGCCGCCTGGTTGCCGGTGAAGGCGCCATAAAGCGATCGGACGCGATTGGGGTTCGACAGCGTGAAATCGGGATGCTCCGCCAGCGCCTTCACCGCGGCGACCGCGTCGGGGCGCATCGACCAGGCCTGCACCTGGAACCATTTGTCGAGCACCAGCGGATTGTCGCGATAGCGCTGGTAGAAGATGTCGAGCGCGTGGGTGCGTTCGTCGCTATCGCCATGCGCCAGCGTCGCGAGCGCGGCCTGCCGCTCGGTCATGCCGTCGGCGCCCGAGAAGACGCCGAAGGCCAGCGCCGCGCTGTCGGCGCGGCCGGTCGCGGCGAGATAGGCGAGCGCGACACCGCGCAGCCGGCGGCGCCCCTTGGCGGCGGGGGTGAGGTCGGTCGCGGGCGGCGGCGCCTCGGCCAGTATCTCGCGCCAGGTGCTTTCGAGCGCGTCGCCGATCGCCGCCTGCAGCGCGAGCCGCTCGCGCCGGATCGCGTCGGGATCGACCGTCACCATCTGGTCGCCGATGAAGGCCTCGCTGGGCAGCAATACCGCCTCGGCGACGAAGGCGGGGTCGGCGCCGCGCCCGGCAAGCGTCTGCGCGATCGCATCGACCACCGCCCGGGTATCAGCCTTCTCGCCCGATACCGCGGCGACGAGCGTGTCGAGCATGAGCTGCTGCAACGCCTCATAGCGCGCGAACGGGTCGTCGTCGTGCGCCGCGAGCCACGCGAGCTCGCCCGGCGCGCGTTCGAAATCGACGATCACCGGCGCCGAGAAACCGCGATTGACCGACAGCGCCGGACGCGCCGCGAAGGCGCCGAGCGCGATGCGCTGCGTGGCATCGGTCAGCGTGACGAGCGTATCGGGAAGCGCGGCACCGCTGCCGTCCATCGCAAAGGCGGCGATGCGCAGCGGCATCGTCGCCGGCTGCTTGTCGGGCTGGCCCGGGGTCGGCGGCACGGTCTGCGCGACATCGAGGAACCAGTCGCCGCCTTCTTCGACCAGCGCCAGCGTCAGCCGCGGCGTTCCCGCCTGCTCGTACCAGCGGCGGAATCCGGCGAGGTCGATGTCCCCGCCCTCCTCCATCGCGCGCACGAAATCCTCGCAGGTCGCGGCCTCGCCGTCGTGGCGCGCGAAATAGAGGTCGGTGCCCTTGCGAAAGCGCTCCGGCCCCATCAGCGTCGCCATCATGCGGATGATCTCGGCGCCCTTGTTATAGACGGTCGCGGTATAGAAGTTCGAGATTTCCTGATAGCTGTCGGGGCGGATCGGGTGCGCGAGCGGCCCCGCATCCTCCGGGAATTGCGCGGCGCGGAGCAGCCGGACATCCTCGATCCGCTTGACCGCGGGCGAGCCCATGTCGGCCGAAAAGCTCTGGTCGCGAAAGACGGTGAAGCCTTCCTTCAGCGAGAGCTGGAACCAGTCGCGGCAGGTGACGCGGTTGCCCGACCAGTTGTGGAAATATTCGTGCGCGACGACACCCTCGATCCCGTCATAATCGACGTCGGTCGCGGTGTCGGGATCGGCGAGGATGTAGCGGGTGTTGAAGACATTGAGTCCCTTATTCTCCATCGCCCCCATGTTGAAATCGCTGACCGCGACGATGTTGAACAGGTCGAGGTCGTACTCGCGGCCATAGACGCGCTCGTCCCATGCCATGCTGGCCTTGAGTGCCTGCATCGCATGATGGGTGCGGGGGGCGTCGCCCTCGCGCACCCAGATGCCGAGTTCGACGCTGCGGCCCGACAAGGTAGTGAAATGGTCGCGATTGACGACGAGATCGCCCGCGACGAGCGCGAAGAGATAGGAGGGCTTCGGCCACGGGTCTTCCCACAATGCCCAATGCTTCCCCGCTTCGCCCTCGCCCGAGGCGACGCAATTGCCGTTCGACAGCAGGATCGGGAAAAGCGCCTTGTCGCCCTCCATCCGCACCTTGTAGCGGCTCAGGACGTCGGGGCGGTCGGGGTGGAAGGTGATGCGGCGGAAACCCTCGGCCTCGCACTGGGTGCAGAGCATGGCGTTCGAGGCATAGAGCCCCATGAGCTGGGTGTTCGCCGCCGGGTCGATCACGGTATCGACCTCGACCGTCGCCGCGGTGCGGTCACCCAGGTCGACGATCAGGTCGGGCCCCTCCATGCGCCAGCCGTTCCAGCTTTCGCCGTCGACGCGAACCTCCCGCGGCGTCAGCCCGTCGCCGCGCAGCGTCAGCGGCACCGGCGCATCGGCGTGGCGGACGACCGACAGCGCGCTGCTCACCCGCGTTTCGTCGATGCCGAGCGCGAAATCGAGCGCGATGTCGGGGATCTGCCATTCGGGCGGACGATAGTCGCCGCGATGGATGGTGACGGGAACGGCGGGAGAGGAAGAAGCATCGGTCATGCGCGAAGGTCTAGGCGCGGGGCGCCAAGCGCGCAATAAGCGCTGCGATGGCGAAGATGCTGATTTTCGGGATGGGCTATGCGGCGGGACATCTTGCCGGGCGGCTCGGCGCGCGCGGCTGGGAGGTCGCGGGCACGACGCGCGACGGCCGCGCGGACAGCCTGGCCTTTGCCGACGAGGCTGCGGTGCGCGGCGCGCTGCGCTCGGCGACGCACATTCTCTCGTCGGTGCCGCCGGACGCAGGCAGCGATCCGGTGCTCGCGCGCTATGGCGAGGCCATTGCCGTCGCGCCCGCGACATGGGTCGGCTATTTGTCCTCGACCGGAGTCTATGGCGATACCGGCGGCGCGTGGGTCGACGAAAGCGCGCCCATCAAGGGCCGCCGCGCCGATCGCAATGCCGCCGATGCCGCCTGGGCCGCGCTGCGCGGCGACATGCGCCTGTTCCGCCTTCCCGGCATCTACGGCCCCGGCCGCTCGATCCTCGATCGTATCGGCGAAGGCCGCGCGCACCGGATCGACCTGCCCGGACAGGTCTTCAGCCGCATCCATGTCGACGACATCGCGGGCGGCGTCATCGCGTCGTTCGCGGGACCGCCGGGAATCTATAATCTCGCCGACGACGAGCCGTGCCACCAGAACCGGCTCGTCGAATGGGGCTGCGCGATGCTCGGCGCGCCGGTGCCGCCGCTCCAGACGCTCGACGAAGCGGGACTATCGCCCGCCGCGCGCGCCTTCTATGCCGAGAATCGCCGCGTCGCGAACGGCAAAGCGAAACGGCTGCTGGGGTGGGCGCCGCGCTATCCGACCTTTCGCGAGGGGCTGAGGAGTCTAGGGTCAGGACCCATTAATTCCACGTTCGAGGTTTGAAGCGATTTTGCTCAGGGCGAGGAGGAAAGGCGAAGGAATATGAATATATTTCAAGACTTTTCGACGAAGCCTTGGGCAAAATCGGTCAAATCGCGAAGCGACGTCGAAATGGCTTCGATCTCGGGCCTGCGCGGCCTTGCGGGTAGCGATGCTACCCGCTGCACCCGCCCAAACCCGATATCTTCGCCATTTCGACGCCTCGATCGCGGAATTAATGGGTCCTGACCCTAGATCAGAATATCCACCGCGTGGATCGCCACGCCCACCAGCCCGCCGACCAATGTTCCGTTGATGCGGATATATTGCAGGTCGTCGCCGACCGCATTTTCCAGCCGGTCGGTGATCGTCTTCGCGTCCCAGCCGCGAATTGTGTCCGACACCAGCTTCAGCGCCGTCTCGCCATAGCTGTCGACCATGCCGACGACCGCGCGGCGCGCGTAGCGGTTGAGCGTGCGCTTGATCGCCGCATCCTCGCCCAGCATCGCGCCGAACTGGGTGACGAGTTCGCCGATGCGCCCGGCGAGCATCGTTTCGGGATCGCGCGCCGCCTTGAGCAGCGCGCCGCGCCCCTGTTCCCACAGGCCGTCGAGCCAGCGCTTGACCGCCTTGTTTTCGAGCAGTTCGTCGCGGACGTGCGCGACCTTCGCCTTGACCTCGGGATCGTGCTGGAGGTCGAGCGCCATCTTGGCGAGCCCTTCCTCGACGCGCAGGCGCAGCGGGTGCGTCTCATCGACCGCCATTTCGGCGAGCAGCTTCGACAGGCCCGCGACGATGCGGTTCGAGATGCTTTCGTCGAGACCCGTGAAGCGCACGATCGCATTGCTGTTGTCGTGGACCATCTGGTGGATCAGATGCTCGTTGAGTTCGAGCGTCTTTGACCCCCATTTGACCATCGCGTCGAGCAGGGGCTGGTGCCGCCCCTCGGCAAGCGCCGCCTGCATCGCCTGGCCGAGCAGCGGCGCGACGTCGAGTTCGCGCAGGCGGTCGGCGATCGCCGACTTGACCATGCCGCCCAGCCGTTGCTGGTCGAGCGCGCCCAAGGCATCGGCGATGATCCGCGACGCGCCGAGCTTGAGCCGGCCGCCGCCCTCGGCGGGCTGCGAGAGGAATTTGCCGACCGCGCCCGCGACATCGAGCGTCTGCATCTTGCGCGCGATCAGCCGCGGCAGCAGGAAATTGGTGAGCAGAAAGCGCGCGAGCGTGTCGCCGATGCGATTCTTGTTGCGCGGCACGATCGCGGTGTGCGGGATCGGCAGGCCCATCGGGTGGCGGAACAGCGCGGTGACCGCGAACCAGTCGGCCAGCCCGCCGACCATTGCCGCCTCGGCAAAGGCACGGACGAAGCCGACGGCAGGATGGACGTCCTGATAATATTTGGCGGTCACGAAGATCGCCGCCATCACGATCAGCAGCCCGGTCGCGACGATACGGATATTGAGCCCGCCGGTCGGAACGGCAACGCCCATCGGCCGGGGAGAAGCGCGGTCGGTCATCTTCATCAAATGGCGAAACGCGCCGAAGGTTGCAACCGGCGCGGTAGCGGCAGGCGGTTGCTCATCATAAAAGCGAAGTGATTTGAGCCTGAGCCACACCCGTTCGTGTCGAGCGAAGTCGAGACACCCATCGGCGTAGCGCAAGGTCGATGGGTGTCTCGACTTCGCTCGACACGAACGGTCAAATTAGGTCCATCAATTCATAGAGTCCGGATCTATTCCGCCGCGTGCGGCGCCGGCGCGGCGTGCGGCTTCGTATCGTCGCCCTTCCGGTAGGTCAGGAGATTGCTCGAGAAGAAGCGGCCGAGGCGCTTTTCGATGCTGTCCGCAAGACTGAAGCCCGCGGGGACGATCAGCAGCGTCAGCAGCGTCGACAGCGTCAGGCCGCCGATCACCACGACGCCCATCGGCGCGCGCCACGCGCCGTCGCCCGACAGCGACAGCGCGGTCGGCACCATGCCCGCGACCATCGCGACCGTGGTCATCACGATCGGCTGCGCGCGCTTGCGGCCCGCGTCGAGCAGAGCCTCGGTCTTTTCGATTCCCTTGTCCATTTCCTCGATCGCGAAATCGACGAGCAGGATCGAGTTCTTCGCGACGATCCCGAGCAGCATCAAGAGGCCGATATAGACGGGCATGGAGATTTCCATGCCGGTGATCAGTAGGCCGAGCAGGCCGCCGAGCGGCGCGAGCAGCAGCGACGACATGTTGACCAGCGGCGACAGGAAACGGCGATAGAGCAGCACCAGCGTCGAGAAGACGAGCAGCAGCCCCGACACCACCGCGATCAGGAAGTTGGTGGTGAGTTCCTGCTGCATCTTCGCGTCGCCCTGCAGGATCTTGCGCACCCCTTGCGGCATGGTCTTGACCGCGGGCAGCGCGTCGATCTTCTTCTGCGCGTCGCCGGTGACGAGGCCGGGCGCCAGGTCGGCGCCGATCACGATGCGCCGCGTCTGATTATAGCGCCGCAGTTCGGTCGGACCGGCACCGAAGCCGATTTGGGCCACCGACTTGAGCGGCACGGTGGCGCCGCTGGAGGTCGGCACGGGCAGATTCTCGATCGTCGCAAGGCTGCGGCGCGAATCCTCGGACAGCAGCACGCGGATCGGAATCTGACGATCGGAGAGCGAGAATTTGGCGACATTCTGGTCGATGTCGCCGAGCGTCGCGATGCGGATCGTCTGGCTGAGCGCCGCGGTGGTGACGCCGAGTTCGGCGGCCAGGTCCATGCGCGGATTGATGATAATCTCGGGCCGCGGAATATCGCCCTCGATGCGCGGCGCGCGGATTTCCTTGAGCTTGCTCATTTCCGCCACGATCTTCAGCGCGTGCTTTTCGAGCAGCGCCGGGTCGTCGCCGCCGATCACCATCGTGATGTCGCGGCCCGAAAAGCCGCCCGACTGGCTCTGGAAGGTCACGCGCGCGTCGGGAATGGCGGCCAGCCGGGGCTGCAGCCCGCGCTCCCAATCGACGCTGCTGACCTCGCGGTGCTTCTTCAGCGTGATGAACGCGTTGCCGCCGCCCACCTCGACATCGTAAAAGGCCTTTTCGACCACCGGATTATTGTCGAGAATCTTCCCGATCTGGCTGGCGATATGCTCGCTCTGCGCCAGCGTCGAGCCCGGGGGCAGCTCATATTTCACCTGGCTGAAGTCGCTGTTCGTCGTCGGCTGGAACTGTTGCGGCAAGGTCGCGAACAGAATGAGGCTCGCCGCGAAGGCCGCGAAGCCGATACCGACGATCCACACGCGATGGTCGGAAAGCCGCGCCCGGGCGCGCCGGGCCATGAAGGCGGTCCAGCGGGTAAAGGCCCACTGACGCATCCCGATCGCATAGGCGATGCCGCCCACGATGATCTGGAGCAGCCCGACGAGCAGGAAGGTCATGACGACCGCAAGCGGCGTCTGCAGCAGGAAATGCAGCGCCGCATTGGGGCCGTCCTGTCCCACCGGAACCGGCTGAAAATAGCTCACGACCATCGCCAGCCCCGCGAGCGCCGCCGCTACCAATGGCGCCGACAGGAAAACCAGCCGCGTCGGCTCCGCTTCGTAGCGCGCGCGCACCGCGCGATGCTTCGAATGATCGAGCGTCCAGGCGAGGATGCGCTCATAGCGGTCGACCCACGGGCCCCCCGCGTGTTCGGCCGCGCCCTGCGCCGAGAGGAAATAGGCGGCGATCATCGGCGTGATCATGCGCGCGACCGCCAGGCTGACCAGCACCGCGAAGACGACGGTCAGGCCGAACTGGATGAAGAACTGGCCCGAAACACCGGGCATCAGCGCGACCGGCAGAAAGACCGAAACGATCGACATCGTCGTCGCGACAACCGCCAGGCCGATCTCGTCGGCGGCGTCGATCGCCGCCTGATAGGCGGTCTTGCCCATGCGCATATGTCTGACGATATTCTCGATCTCGACGATCGCGTCGTCGACCAGCACCCCCGCGACCAGACTGAGCGCCAATAAGGACAGGCCGTTCAGCGAAAAGCCCATCAGGTCCATGAACCAGAAGGTCGGGATCGCCGACAGCGGGATCGCCAGCGCGCTGATCAGCGTCGCGCGCCAGTCGCGCAGGAACAGGAAGACGACGACGACGGCCAGCACCGCGCCCTCGATCATCGCGGCCATCGAGCTGCGATATTGTTCCTTCGTGTCCTCGGTGCGCGTGAAAAGGATATTGAAGCTGACCTTGGGGTTGTTCTTCTTGATCTCCGCCAGCTTCTTGACCGCCGCGTCGTGCACGGTGACGTCCGACGCGCCCTTCGCCTTTTCGATCGAGAAGGCCAGAACCTGCTTGTCGCGAATCTTGGCAAGGTTGCGCTGCTCGGCATAGCCGTCGGTCACCTTGGCGACGTCGGCCAGCCGGATCGTCCGCCCGTTGCCGATCGAGATGCGCGTTTCGCCGAGCTGAAAGGCGTTCGCAGCGTTGCCGAGCACGCGGATCGCCTGCTCGGCCCCCGCAATCTCGGTGCGGCCGCCGGCGGCGTTGACGTTCACCTGGCGAAGCTGCTGGTTCACCTGGCTGGCGGTCAGGCCATAGCTCTGCATCCGCGCGGGATCGAGGATGACGCGGATTTCGCGATCGACGCCGCCCGACCGGCTGACCTTGGCCATGCCGGAGATCGACAGCAGGTCCTTGGCGACCGTGTTGTCGACGAACCAGCTCAATTGTTCGAGCGTCATGTCGGTCGCCTCGACCGCGAAATAGGTGATCGGCCCGCCCGCGACGTCGACGCGCACGACCTGCGGTTCCAATATGCCGTCGGGCAGGTCGCTGCGGATCTGCTGAACCGCCTGATTGACGTCGTTATAGGCGCGGTCGATCGGCGTGCCGATCGCGAACTGGACGAAGGTGCGGCTGTTGCCCTCGCTGACATAGGACGACATTTCATCGACGCCGCTGACCCCGCGGATCGCCGCCTCGACGCGCTGCGTCACCTGCGTCTCCAGCTCCGACGGCGCCGCGCCCGGCTGCACGACGATCACCTGCACCGCCGGAAATTCGACGTCGGGCTGCTCGTTCACGTCCATCCGGTTGAAGCTGACGATCCCGGCGAGCAGCAGCAGGATGAACAGCACGACCGGCGGCACCGGATTGCGGATGCACCAGGCGGAAATGTTGCGAAAGCTCATGATTCAAACGCCTTTTGCGCGCGCTGTCCGGACGCGATCGATGTTATTGCGACGATTTCTGCACCACCGGCTTGACCTTGTCGCCGGGGTTGAGGAAAGCGCCCGCGAGCACGACGACCTTTTCGGTGCCGGTCAGGCCCGAGGCGATCGACACGCCGCCGTCGGTGACCGTGCCGACCTTGACCGGGCGGCGCCGGATCTGATTCTTGCCGTCGACGATCAGCACGAAATTGCCCTCGGGGCCGCTCTGCACCGCGCTTTCGGGAAGCAGCGGCGCCTCTCCGCTGCCCGCCACCAGCCGCGCATCGGCAAAGCCGCCGGGACGCAGCGCGCTGCTATAGGGGATGGCGATACGCACCGTGCCTTGCCGCGTGTCCATGCTGACGATCGGCGAAACCTGCCACACCTGGCCCGCGATCTTCAGATCGGTGCCGACGGGAGTCACGGTCGCGCGGGTGCCGACCTTGACGCGCTGCAGATCGGCTTCGGCAAGCTGCGCGAGCATTTCCATCTCGCCGCCCTTCGCCATGCGGAACAGGACGCCGCTGCCGGCGCCGACGACCTGGCCGGGTTCGACCTGGCGCGTCAGCACCAGCCCCGCCGCCGGGGCGACGATATCGAGCCGGCCGTTGCGCGCGACGGCTTCCTGATATTGCGCCTGCGCGACGCGAACGCGCGCGTTGGCGGAATCGCGGGTCGCGCGCTTGCGGTCGAGGTCGGCCTTCGAAATGAAGCCGCGGCCGACGAGCGCCTGCGCGCGTTCCAGTTCGGACTGGGCAAGATCGGCATCGGCCTGGGCGACCTTGATCGAGGCGGCAAGGCCCGCCGCCTGCTGCGTCTGCACCGACCGATCGATGACGGCGAGCGTCTGTCCGGCGCCGACCCACTGGCCGGGCTCGACGAGCACGCGCGCCACCTGCCCGCCTTCGCCGGCGACACCAACCGGCATCTCGCGCCGCGCCGCGATCGTGCCGTTCACCGAAATCGCCGCAACCACCGAAACGCGGCCCGGGACGACGACCGTCACATTGGGGATCGCCTGTGCGCCGGTTCCGCCAGCGCCGTCCGCCGAAGCCGCGCCGTCGCCCTTCGCACTCGAAAAGGCGAACCAGGCCGCGGCGAGCGCGAGCACGATGAGCGCGACGCCGACGATCAGCCGGGTCCGCTTGCGGCGGTTGTCCGCCTCTTCGTAATAGCTTTGCGTCCCCGCCAGGCTGTCCATCGAATCCACTTTCCGTTCGTAGTTCACGCCATGTCCCCTCCCGCCAGCCGCGGCCGCCGATCGCGCATCGCCGTCGGCAAAGCGCCCGGCCCGCAAGGGCAGGATATGCTTTGAAGGTGTATTATCCTATTAAATCACCGCGTGCAAGGGGCCAAAGATCGCCGCTTCTTCACCCCCCGGGAGCAGCGCCCCCCGTCCCCAAGGGACGAATGCCATAGGGAAGTCGGCCCGTGATTTCCAGTGCTTGTGTCGACGAAAAGGGGGCGGCCGACCCAGGTCGACCGCCCCCTTTTTCATCCGGCTGCGATCCGATCCGGACCGCCGGCTGTGCCTCGGCGCTGGGTCAGCGCACGCGGCCGCGCCGGAACAGGTTGACGATGGCGAGCAGGATGATCGCGCCGATGAAGGCCGTCACCAGCGTCCGCCAGTCGAAAGCGTCGCCGCGCAGATGGCCGCCGCCAAGGAAACTGCCGAGCAGCAGCCGGCCGAGGATCGAGCCGACGCAACCGACGATGATGTTGAGGAAGATGCCTTGCTGCGCGTCGGTGCGCATCACGATGCTGGCGAGCCAGCCGATGATGCCGCCCATGACGAGTGCGATAATGAAATCAATCATATTCTGACCCCCTACGATCATTATGACGCCTGATGGAACAGGCGGGTCGATGCTAACCTAAATATCTGCAATCGCCTAGCGAAATGGCGGCGAGCGCGCGGCGGGTGTCGGCGGACTCATCGAATGCGCCCGCGCCGGATCAGATTGACGATCGCGAGCAGCACGAGCGCGCCGGCGAAGGCCCAGAGCAGCCCGATCGTGTCGAAGCTCGCGAGACTGGCGCCCATACCGAACATATTGGCAAGAAAACTGCCGAGGAAAGCCCCAGCCACGCCGACGACGATGTTGAGGAGGATGCCCTGCTGCGCATCGGTGCGCATGACGATGCTCGCCAGCCAGCCGATGATGCCGCCGACGATCAGGGCGATGATGAGTCCTCCCATGATCCTCCTCCCTCCCGAACCGGCCGGACGACGCCTGCCATCAGTGGTGAGGACATAATCGAGCAGGGGAAGAAAGGTTCCCGGCCGCGCCCGGAAGGACGCGGCCGGGACAGGAGGATCAGTTCCGGTCGGGGAACTGGTCCGGGTCGCAACGACGGCGATAGGCGGTCGTCGCCGGGCGTGATGTGACCGGCATCACAGGAACAAGGTTTTGACGGGAAAATTCGTGCGCGAGGATGAAGGCTCGCGGCAATCGCGCGATGCGCATACGAAATGGGGGCCGGCATCGCTGCCAACCCCCACTATCCGTTTTCGTTCCTGCACCGCGCTCCGCATCCTGGCGTTCCGCCAATCTTTCGACCAGCGATCACAACGAAGCAGCGCAACCGGCACCGAACCGATCCGGCGATGGTTCGGTCGGCCCCCTTTCGGGGGCCGGCCTCACCTGGAAAGCCCTTCATCATCTTGTCCGAGCCCCTGCCGAAGCAGTCGCTCTTCCGAAGCGATGGCCTGCATTTCCGTCCGATCGGGTCCGCCTCAACTCGTGGGAATCGCTGCGTTCCGTGACCGGGTATCGGTCGATATCCTCGTCGGTTCCGCCCGTTTCCGTCCGGCTGGTCTTGCAACCACCCTTTGGGTCCCGGCGATCCGACGTCTCTGTCGTCCGATGATTGGAAGCTGTCACGAACCGGCCGGACCGCCAACAGAAAAAGCACGCAAAAGCCGCGCAAACCCTCCGCGCTTGTGGATAAGTCCGGCATTAGCAACAAGCGGATTCGCGGCAGCATTTTTGTAACAGCACCGCAGCATTTTTGGATTCAATTGCTGCATCGCACCAAGCGAATTGGCGCCGCGACTCGCCTGCTCGATCGGACAGGCGAGTCGCGCGGGCCGACTCAAGCCCGCCCCAGATCGCCCTTGCCCACCGTGCCCGACGCCATCTCCAGCATTCGATCGAGACTCTTCTTCGCGGCGACGCGCAGTTCCTCGTCCATCTCGATCCGCGGCTTCAGGTCGCGCAGCGCGAGATAGAGTTTTTCCATCGTGTTGAGCGCCATATAGGGGCAGATGTTGCAGTTGCAGTTGCCGTCCGCGCCCGGCGCGCCGATGAAGGTCTTTTCGGGCAGCGCCAGTTCCATCTGGTGGATGATGTGCGGTTCGGTCGCGACGATCAGCGTGTCGCCGGGAAAGCTCTTCGCGAATTGCAGGATGCCGCTCGTCGACCCGACATAGTCGGCGTGGTCGATGATGTGCGGGGGACATTCGGGGTGCGCGGCGACCGGCGCGTCCGGATGCTGCGCCTTGAGCTTCAGCAGTTCGGTCTCGCTGAACGCCTCGTGGACGATGCACACGCCGGGCCACAGCAGCATCTCGCGTCCGAATTTGCGGTTGAGATAGCCACCGAGGTGGCGGTCGGGGCCGAAGATGATCTTCTGCTCGGGCGGGATCTGGCTGATGATCGTCTCGGCACTCGACGAGGTGACGATGACGTCGCTCAGCGCCTTCACCGCCGCCGAGCAATTGATGTAGGTCAGCGCGATATGGTCGGGATGCGCAGCGCGGAAGCGCTTGAACTGCTCGGGCGGGCAACTGTCCTCGAGGCTGCATCCCGCGTCCATGTCGGGCAGCACGACGATCTTTTCCGGCGACAATATCTTCGCGGTCTCGGCCATGAACTTGACGCCGCAAAAGGCGATGACGTCGGCATCGGTATCCGCCGCCTTGCGCGACAGTTCCAGCGAATCGCCGACGAAATCGGCGAGGTCCTGAATTTCGGGCTTCTGATAATAATGCGCGAGGATGACGGCGTTGCGTTCCTTGCGGAGGCGGTCGATTTCGGCGCGCAGGTCGAGGCCCGAAAGGTTCTCGCGGATGGGAGCAGTCATGGCTTTTCCTTATATGGTCCTTGCCGTGGCGTCGCCCTACACCGCGACCGGCGGCAGGGCAATTCACCGCGTCATCCGGTGCTTGAATACCGGTTTCGGCAATGAGCGAACGTCTTATCCTTCTCGTCATGCTGAACTTGTTTCAGCATCCATGGCCCGCCCTCTCGTCCGGCGCCGCCTTGGCCGAAAGCTCGGGCCATGGCCCCTGAAACAAGTTCAGGGTGACGAGAAAAGAAAGGCCGACGCGTCGCGCCCTCATCATTCGGCGAAACGCGCGGTCACCTTGGCATCGATCCCCGCGGCTTTCAGCGGCATGGCGAAGCTCTGCTCGACCGCGGCGCGCGCGGCATTCTGCGCGAGCCGCATCGGCGTCGCACCCTTGGCCTGCCGGATCAGCTCTTCCTGCGCCGCCTTGCGGTTCGCGGCGTCGAGCGTCTTTTCGGCGTCGGTGAGCGTCAGCAGGATCACGCCGTCGCGATATTCGCTGATCGCATCGATATCGATCTCCGGTCCCGCGAGCCGCAGCGGCGGCAGCGTCACGGTCAGCGCCTTGGTCTCACCGTCCCAGTCGAGATCGGACTGCGCGAGGCGGCCGAGGTCGAGTTCGTAGCGGACGGTGCCCGGCATGATCAGCGTCTTCTTCGCCTCCAGCCCGAGCCGCGATTGCGTCGAGGTCACCACCGCGACATAGCGCGCGGTGAAGGGCACGAGGACATTCTGCTCGCGCAGCCCCTGCAGGCTGGCCGCGACGACGGTTTCGGGATCATAGCCGCGCTGCCAGTCGCGCCAGGCGGAGACCGCCCACCACGCCGCGAGCGCGAACAGCGCCGCGGCGGCGAGCAGAATCAGGCGCGGCAGCAGGCGGGGCGCGGTCCGGGTCATGGGACGGTGTAATCCGAACAATCGGGCAAGGGCCGGTCGAGTTCATAATGCGCGGTCGTGGCATCGTAGCGCAGCACCCGGTCATAAGTGCAGGCGGAGTCCTCTGCGCGGACGAGATCGGCGCGCTTCAGCTTGGTGCCGCTATTGTCGTCCGACCGGCGCGAGGTGCGCGGAAAAACGGTGGCAACGGCGCGATAGGCCAGCATGGGAAAGACCGCGTCGCCGGACGAAGCCGCGGCGGTCAGCGCGGCGCCATAGTCATATTCGTCGTGGCACGCCTCCATCCGGTCCTTCATATCGGCTTCGGAAAAGCAGGCGCGGATCATCAGCGAGCCGTCCCACGGCAGTTCGGCCGCCTCGCCGCCCAGCCGCGCCGCGCCGGGCGCCGCGCTGAGTTCGAGCAGGTGAAGCTGCGACGCCGAGCCGCCGCCGCCCGAATACATACTCGTCTGGCCGCTGAGAACACCGACAAGGTAGCGCGGCGCGCCGCCTTCGTCCTTGCCCCGGATCAGCGTCGGCCAAAGCGCCACCGTCTCCGCCGCGGCAAATGCCGGCAGCGGCAGCGAAGCCGGCGCGGAACCGGCCGATACGACGCGCAGCACGGCCTCGCTCGCATCGTCGTCCTCGACCGGAGGAACCTCCAGACACAGGCTATGGTCGGGCAGGCATTGGCTTGCCCCTTCGCCCGCCACCAGCGCAACGACGGGACTGGGCGCGGTCGCTCCCGCGGCGGCGGCCAGAATCAGCGAAAATATCATGCAAGCTCCCATTGCTCTTCGCGCGCGCGGACGATCCCCCGCGCCTTCAGGTCGAGCAGGTGCGCCAGCACCGATCGGCCGGCCGCACCCGTCAGGCGCGGATCAAGCCCCTTGTACATATGGCTGACCATGACCGGGATCACAGCCGCCCCTTTTTCAAGCTCGCGCAGGATCTGCCGCTCGCGCTGGCGGCGATGGCCCAGCATCCCGCGCACGAGCTGCCGGGGCTTGGTCACCGCGGGGCCGTGCGCGGGATAATAGACGCGGTCGTCGCGGTCATAGAGCTTTTGCAGGCTCGCCATATAGGCGGCCATGTCGCCGTCGGGCGGGCTTACAACGCTGGTCGACCAGGCCATGACATGGTCGCCGGTGAACAGCGCGTCGCTCTCGACCAGCGCGAAGCAGAGATGGTTCGACGTGTGCCCCGGCGTCGCGACCGCTTCGAGCGTCCAGCCATCGCCCGACACCCGCTCGCCATCGGCGAGCACGCGGTCGGGGGCATAGTTCGGATCGAAGGCAGAGTCGGCGCGCGGGCCATCGTCCGCAAGCGCGAGCGGCGCGCAGCCGATGATTGGCGCGCCGGTCGCTTCGCGCAGCGGCGCGGCGGCGGGGCTATGGTCGCGGTGGGTGTGGGTGCAGAGGATCGCGGCGACGCGCTGCCCCTCGGTGGCGCGCAGGATCGCATCGACATGCCCCGCGCCGTTGGCGTCGGGCGGATCGCCGATGCTCATCCCCGACCCGGTCGGGCCGGGGTCGATGACCGCGACGTCGCGGCCCGCACCGACGATCCAGGTCTGGGTGCCGGTGAAGGTATAGGGCGACGGATTGGGCGCGAGCACGCGGCGCACCAGCGGTTCGTGCTGCTCGCACTCGCCGGCGCGGATCGTGTCGGGCCAGGGCTTGTCTTCGCTCATCCACTCCATGTGGCATCGCGCCCGGCAAAGGAAAAGAGCGCGAGGGCGAAAAAGCGCCGGTCCGAGAGCGGCCTGCGAAGTCATTTAGATCGTCATTGCGAGCGAAGCGAAGCAATCCAGAGTGGCTTGTCACCCCCTGGATTGCTTCGCTTCGCTCGCAATGACGGGATCATAAAATGTCGAGGACGAGAGAAAGGGAGCGGTCGGTCCCGCTCCCTTTCCCCGCCCCTGCCGCGACCCTACCGGGGACGAGGGTCTGCGGCGAAGCTGGCGGGCCGCAAGCGCTGTCTCGCGGCCCGATTCCCTATTGGTCTGCTTTCTCCGTCTCGGCGATTGCCCGGTCGAGATCGGCGGCGACCTTGGCGCGCATAGTCTCGGAAAGCGCCCGCGCCGCCTCGCCGCGCGCGAAACTGTCGCGCGCCTTGCGGAGCGCCGACAGCCGCGCCGCCCGGCTCTCCGCCGTATCGCCGCAGCGGATCATGACCACCCGGCTGTGTTTGCCGCCGTCCGTCTCGTCGCGGTTGACGATCGGCGCCACCTTCGCGCCGTTGCCGCAATGCGCGACGGCCAGCGTCCGGCCGTCGCTTGCGGCCCAGCTGCTCGCGGGCATCGGGGGCATGGGCGGCATCGGAGGCAGCGCAAAGGCGGTCGTGAAGCGCGCCTTGCGCTTCGCCTCGAGCCTGTCGGCGATCGCGTCGGCCTGCGCGCCGGTGACGCCCTGTTCTTTCAGCGTCGCGATGACGTCCTCGCGCGACAGGCTGCCCGGCATCGAAAATTCCACGCGGCGCGCGCTGGGCGCCGTGCCGTCACTCGTTTCGCTGCGCTCGCGGATCACGACGCGATGCACCTCGCGCTTCTTGCCGTCGCTCGCGGCTCCGTCCTGCCCATCCTGCCGCGAGGTGAAGATCATCACGCCATGTCCCTCGGGCACGGCGGGCGCTTCGGGCGGCAGCGGCGCTTCGGGCGGCAGCGGGGCTTCGGGCGTGGCAGGCGGAGCGGGCGGCTCCGGCGGCGCGGGAATGTCCAGATCCTGCGTTCCGCCGCTGGCGGCGCTCGCCGGCACCAGCGTCGCGGTCGCGGCAAGCACGCCAAGCGCCGCGCCGCCGACCAGCAGCTTGCCGATCAGGCCGCGCTTTTTCGAAATATCGTCTCTCGTGAGCATCGTCAGCCTCTCCTGCAAATTGTCGTGAACCGCCATCGGCGCCGCGAGCGACAGCCGCGAACCGACCGCCGCCTTGGCGATCGCGGTCGCATAGCGGGCGGTGCGGAGACCCCGCGGAGCGTCGTCCGCCATCGTCAGCACGCGCGCGTCGCACGCCGCCTCCTGATCGAAGCGGAAGGCGCGGATCGCGCGCCAGGCGAAGGGGTTGAACCATTGCGCCGCGAGCAGCAGCAGCGCGCCGGCATTGGCCCAAAGGTCGCCGTGGCGGTGATGCGCGAGTTCGTGATCGATCGCCAGCGCTCGTTCCTCGGCGACATAGCGCGCGAAGAAATCCTGCGGCACCGCGACGAAGCGCCGCCACAGGCCAAAGGCGACCGGGCCGTCGACCGCGCCGGTCATGATCAGGCGGATCTTGCCGAGCGGTTCGAGTTCGACCGCACCGTCCAGCGCGGCATCGCGAAAGCGCCGGTGCGCCGCCCAGGCCGAAATCAGCACGAAAAGAGCGCCGACCGCCCACAAGGCGAACAGCAAGGGCAGCGCGTCGGCGAAGCTCCACGCCGGGGCGACGACCGCCACGGGCGTGTTCACGGCTCGCGCGGCGGCGACTTCGACCAGCACGGCGTCGGTCGAGACCGCCGGGGCCGTGACCGGATCGGCGAAGGGCAGCGGCGGCAGGATGAGCCGCAGCGCCGGCACGAGCCAGAGCGCATAGGTGAGGTGCGGCCCGAAATGGCGCGCGAAGGGCTTGCGGATCAGCAGCACCGCCAGGACGAGCAGCGCGGTGGCGACCATCGTATCACCCCATGCCTGAAGGATCATCGCGCCGCTCATGACTTGAGCTTCCGCAGCAAGGCCTCGATTTCGGCGATGTCAGTGTCCGACAAGGCCTCGCGTTCGGCGAGATGCGCGATCAGCGGGCTGACGCGGCCGCCGAACAGGCGGTCGACGAAGCGCTGCGATTCCTCGCCGACCGCTTCGGCGCGGTCGATCGCGGGGCGATAGAGATAGCGGCGCCCGTCGGCCTCGGCCGTCACCGCGCCTTTCTGGACGAGCCGCGCGAGCAAGGTCTTGACCGTCGCCTGCGTCCATCCGTTGATCGTGCCGATCCGCCGGGTCAGGTCGGCGGCGGTCTGCGGGGCCTCGTCCCACAGCGCCGACAGCACCTGCATCTCCGACTCGCTTGCTCGCTCCGCCATATCGGAACCCCTCCCTTGGTGGCGCCTGTTCGCAATACGACTACAAGTGTAGTCATTCGGCTGAACGCCGGCTGAACGAGGGGGAGCGCCTTTGTGTCGGAATATTTGACACCCCCATCCGCCGGTAAGATATCGCTAACCAGCGTCTCGCGCCCGAAACCGCGAAGGCGGCGAATTGGCATAGCGCTTGTATGGTATCGGATGTTCCCGAGTGTTCCGCTCAATGGAGCGGTGGGGGGCATCGGTCTGGTCCCTGATGCCCCCTGCCCCCACCGGGACAACCCCACTTACCCCCGAAGCAGACGGGGGGCGGAGCGGCCGTCAGGCCCCGCCCCCCGGACGCTTTTCCCAATCAGCCAAAGGTGAAGGCGAAAGCCTGAACGCCGGGGTCCAGAAATTCGATCTGGAAGGTCCGGTCCTGCGGCGCCTGCTGGCGCACGAGTTGATAGAGCCGCTGCCCCGTCACCACGCCATTCCCCTGCGCATCGATGTCGAGCCCGTGATCGGCGCCCGGCGCCTTGCCGTCGATCGTCACGCGGAACCGCACCGGCGTCTTCGCATCGGCGGCACCGAGGACGAGGTGCAGGTCGCGGCCGCGAAAGCGGAAGGCGATGCGCGCGCCGGGCGCCGCTGACACCGCATGTTCGCCGCCGACGATCCACGCGCCGCCGAGCGCCCAGTCGTTGCGCGCCGCGAGCGGCGGCAGCGCATAATCGTGCCGCGCATCGCGCGCGAACCCGCCCGGCGAGACGAAATTCGCGGCGCGGGCGTAGCCGACATAGGTTTCGGGCGAACGGTCCTTGCGCGCGCTTTCGGCCTCTCCGACGCCGGTCGCGGCGACCTCGACCGCGTCCATCGTGCCGACCGCACCGCCGTTTTCGGCGATCAGCCGCTGGATGATCCGTTCGGACTCGGCATAATGGCCTTCGCCGAAGCGCGCCGCGCGAATACGCCCCTTGGCGTCGATGAAATAATGCGCGGGCCAATATTTATTGTCGAAGCCGCGCCAGATTGCATAGCGGTTGTCGAGCGCGACCGGGTAAGTGATGCCAAGGTCGGCGATCGCCTTGCGGACGTTGGCGGGGTCGCGCTCGAAGGCGAATTCGGGCGTATGCACCCCGATCACCACCAGACCCTTGTCGCGATATTTCGCCTCCCACGCCTTCACATAGGGCAGCGTGCGCAGGCAGTTGATGCACGAATAGGTCCAGAAATCGATCAGCACGACCTTGCCGCGCAGGCTTTCGGTTGTGAGCGGCGGCGAATTGAGCCAGCCGGTCGCGCCCGCGAGCGACGGGAACGGCCCCCGGTCGGCCAACAGATCACCGCCCGGCATCGCTTTCGGCACCGCGCCGTCGGGGTGCAGCCGGTCGAGCAGCGACTGCTCGACGCGCGCGGTGCTCGACAGCGACAGGCGCGTGAGCAGCCCCGTATCGAGCCCAAGCCCGATCGCGATTACCCCCGCCAGCACCGCCGCGCCCAGCCCCCGGCGCAGCCATTCGCCGGCGCGGATCGATCGCTTCATCGCCGCGAACACCCGACCGCCGACGAGCAGCGCCAGCGCGAGCGAGGTCGCCGCGCCGAGCGCATAGGCGAGCAGTAGCAGCGAGGTCTCGGCGCTCGCGCCGTTCAGCGCGGCGCCGGTCAGCAACAGCCCCAGCACCGGCCCCGCGCACGGCGCCCAGAGCAATCCGGTCGCGACCCCGAGCAGCAGCGAGGAGAGAAAGGTCGAACGCGAGGGGCCCGCGGCATTCTGCGACAGCCGGGCGCCCAGCGCGACCAGCGGCCGCGTCGCGCGGTCGGCGAGCGACGGAAAAAGCAGCAGCAGCCCGAACAGGCCGAGGACGACGAGCGCAGCGATGCGCCCGTATGCGTTCGCCTGCACGACCCAGCCGCCGCCCACCACCGCCAGCGTCGCGACCCCGGCGAAGGTGATCGCCATGCCGATCAGGAGGGGCAAGCCGCTGCGCGCGAACGGCTGGTCGGCGCGCGCGAAGACGAACGGCAGCACGGGCAGAATGCACGGGCTGACGATGGTCAGCGCGCCGCCGAGATAGGCCAACAGGAAAAGGATCACGCGCTACGCCTCACATGCTTCGACCGGAGATATGTTCCAGATACGAAGCCGGGCGTCGAGACGTTACAATCGCCCCCCTTTTTGGAATCGTCATTGCGAGCGAAGCGAAGCAATCCAGAGTAGCGTAAACCGCTCTGGATTGCTTCGCTTCGCTCGCAATGACGAGGGAGGCTAGTCACAGGCAGTTGAAGGACGCCAGCACCCCCCGCCTTCGCGGAGCGACGCGCCATGCTATTCCGTCAGCCGCAGGACGATTACTCAGCCCGCGTCGGCACCCCGTCCATCAACTGGTGCAGTTCGCCGGCTTCCCACATCTCCATCATGATGTCGCTGCCGCCGATGAATTCGCCCTTCACATAGAGTTGCGGGATCGTCGGCCAGTCAGAAAATTCCTTGATCCCCTGACGGACTTCCATGTCCTGGAGCACGTCGATGGTGTCATATTCGATGCCGAGGCGATCGAGCATCGCGATCGCGCGCGACGAAAAGCCGCACTGGGGGAACAACGGCGTGCCCTTCATGAACAGCAGCACGGGATGGTCGGCGACCAGCTTGGCAATGCGGTCGTGCGTGGCGGGATCGCTCATATCATGTCTCCGGTGGCGCGGGTGCGCCGAAAAGGGTTCGCGTCTCGTCCCTATGAAGGAACGGCGGTGGTCAATTGCAAGGCATGAAGTTCGCCGCCCATGCGTCCGCCGAGCGCGGCATAGACCGCCTTGTGCTGCGCGACGCGGGTCAGCCCGCGAAAGGATTCGCTGACGACATGCGCCGAATAATGCTCGTTGTCGCCCGCCAGATCGGTGATCGTCACCTCCGCGCCCGGAAGCGCCGCCGCGATCATCGCCTTCAGATCCTCTTCGCGCATTCCCATCGGACCAGCCTCAATTCTCGCTGTCGATGAACTGGCGGCGCGCCTCGGCCGCCTTGTCGTTGAGCGCGGCGCGGATCTCGGCGTCGCTGATCTCGACCTGCGCGGCGGTCAGGTCGCCCGCCAGCTTGCGGATCACATCCTCGTCGCCCGCTTCCTCGAAATCGGCCTGCACCACCGCCTTCGCATAAGCATCGGTCTCTTCGGGGGTCAGGCTCATGCGTTCGGCGGCCCATTCGCCGATCAGCCGGTTGCGGCGCGCGGTGATGCGGAACTGCACGTCCTGGTCGCGGGCGAATTTCGCTTCCTGGGCTCGTTTGCGATCGTCGAATGCGGTCATCTTGTCCTCGCCGAAATGAAACTGTCCTTCGCAGATAGGTTGCCCCGCCCCGGCACGCAAGACGGCTGTGCGGCAGATCACTTCCCTTTTGCAGGCGAAGGGTTTAGGGTCCGCGGCGACGGGAATGGGTCGTACCGCAGCGTATAGACTGCGCCATGCCCCCGACATCGCAGGCATGGCGCGTCGAAGCTCGTCTTTGGGGGATTGGTGATGACCGTTCGACGTCCGTTTTTCGTGCCGATTCTGGCTGCGCTCGCCACGGGCGTATCGGCACCCGCGCTGGCGCAGCCCGACGACCCGACCCTGCGCGACAGTTTCTCGATCGGCGATCAGGGCGGCGCGCTCTGCGAAGTGCAGGCGACGGTGCGCGATTCGGTGATCAAGGGCATGTTCGACCGCGCCTGGGTGATCGTCTGCCGCGACGCCAGCCAGCCCGTCGGCTATGTCCGCATGTTGCGCGCCGGCGCCGACGAGGCCCGCGCGCGCATCGATGCCGGCCGCGCCGGAACCATCGCCTGCGCCGCCGACGGTGCCTGCACGGTCAAGGACAGCAATGTCGCGTGGGCGACGCGGATCGAGGCCGACGGCGACACCGCTTATACGGTCGAGGGTTTCGCCGCCTATGGCGATGCGCTGAACCTCGCCCTCGAATCGATCCGGCACAGGAAGATCGCGTCGGGACAGATCAGGGTCGCGACGACGTCGGTCGGCGGCGGCGACGGCTTCGCGCGGACGCTCGCGGGGACGATCGACGTCGACAAGGCGCTGGCCGAGGGATATCGCCGCAACCACAGCGGCGACTATGCCGAGGCCGCCGAATTTTTCGAGGCCCTGTCGCTCCGCACCGAGGGCGAACAGGCGGCGGCGGGCATCGATCCGACCGAATTCACGCTCAACCGCGCGCTCCAGCGCTCGAACCTCGGCGAATTTGCCGAAGCCGATCGCCTGTTCGGGGAGGTCGAGGCGATCCCGACCAGCGACCCGGTGCAGCTTCGCCTGCGCCGCAATTTCCGCGCCATCCACGCGCTGAACCAGCGCGATTACGACGGCGCCGCGGCGCTGCTCGAAACCCCGATCCCGCCGCTCGTCAACGAGGTCGAGGTAGAGGGCGGCGCGGTGACGCTGACGCCCGAGATCGTCGCGGGGGTCAACAGCGGCGCCAATGCGCGCGCGGTGCGCCAGGCGGGCGACCGCGAACGGCTGACGCCCACCGAACGCGCGCAGATCATCGACGCGCAGGCGGTCCATCTGCTCGGCACGGTCGACCGGCTGCGCGGCGACGCGAAGGCGGCGAAAGCGGCGCAGCTCAAGGGGCTTGCCGACGCGCTGGCGGTGCGCGGAGGGCGCGTGACCTCGATCGTCCGGCTGCGCTCGCAGATGCTCGGCGAACTGGCGCTCAGCGAAGAGGCGCTCGGCGACAATAGCGCGGCCGACGCGCGCTTTCAGGAATCGATCGGCGCGCTCGCGGTCGAATATCCCGAAACCAACGCGCTCGCTTCGGCGCGCGCGCGCTACGCCGCCTTCCTCACCCGGCACGGCGAAGACGACAAGGCGCTCGCCATCTATCACGACGTCGTCGGCGCCCTCGCCGCCTCGCAGCGCTCGACCGCGGGCATGGCCAATATGATGGCGCCCTATTACCGCCTGCTCGCCAGCCGCGCCGCGACCGATCCCAAGGCCGCGGGCGATTTCTTCGTCGCCAGCCAGCTCCAGGTCCGTCCCGGCGTCGCCGATACGCAGGCGCTTCTCGCGCGCGAATTGTCGGCGGGCAGCGACGACGGCGCACGCCTGTTCCGGCAGGCGACGACGCTGAACCGCGATGTCGAGCGCGCGCGGATCGAGGATGCGCGGCTCGCGCAGATGCCCGCGACGGCCGAGGTCAATGCGATGCGCGCCGACCTCAAGACCCAGCTCGACAATCTGTCGTTCCAGCAGGCGGAGACGGTCACCAAGCTCGCCGCCTATCCGCAATATCGCGTCGTCGCGCCGGGCAAGCTCGACCTCGCCGAACTGCAACAGGTGCTGCGCCCCGACGAGGCCTATCTGAAGATGCTCGTCGTCGGCGATGCGGTCTATGCGATGCTGATCGGCCAGGGCGACGCGACCCTGTGGCGCAGCGACATCAGCGCGCAGGGGCTCGAAAACGCGGTCGACACGATCCGTTCGACCATCTCGATCGTCGAGAACGGCAAGCGCGTCACCTATCCCTTCGACGCGGTCACCGCGCGCAAACTCTATACCCAGCTCTTTGGCCCGGTCGCCGACCGGCTGCCGGCGGTGCCGCACCTGATCTTCGAACCTGACGGCGCAATGCTGCGGTTGCCGGTCAACCTGCTGATCACCTCCGACACCGGGCTCGCGGCCTATGAACAGCGGCTGGCCGACCCGAACGCCGACGCGTTCGACATGCGGGGCATCGCCTGGCTTGGCCGGTCGACGCGGCCGAGCACCGCGGTGTCGGCGCTGTCGTTCCGCAACGCACGGCAGACGGCGCCCTCCGACGCCAAGCACGAATATTTCGGCCTCGGCGAAAATCTGCCGGTCCGGGGCGGCATCCTGCCGTCGCTGGGCACCCGCGGCGCGGCCGGCGGCGGCGTCGACGGAAGCTGCCAGTGGGACGTCAGCCAGTGGAGCCGGCCGATCTCCGCCGCCGAACTCGTCACCGCGAGCAGCACGATGGACCGCGGCGCCGCGACACTGCTGACCGGCGGCGCCTTCACCGACACGGCGGTAAAGAGCCGCGGCGACCTGTCCGATTATCGCATCATCCACTTCGCGACGCACGGCCTCGTCACCGCGCCGCGTCCTTCCTGTCCCGCCCGGCCCGCGCTGGTCACCTCGTTCGGCGGTCAGGATTCGGACGGCCTGCTGACCTTTCAGGAGATTTTCGATCTCAAGATCAACGCCGACCTCGTCATCCTGTCGGCGTGTGACACGGCGGGCGCCGCGACCGTCGCGGCGACGCGCGAGGCGGGCGTCGCCAGCGGCGGCGGCAATGCGCTCGACGGGCTGGTGCGCAGCTTCATCGGCGCCGGCGGACGTTCGGTGATCGCCAGCCATTGGCCCGCGCCCGATGATTTCGACGCGACCAAGCGGCTGATCGGCGGCCTGTTCGCGGCGCGGCAGGGCGAAAGCATCGCCGACGCGCTGTGGACGAGCGAGATGCAGCTCATGGACGACAAGCGCACCTCGCACCCCTATTATTGGGCGGGCTTCGCGATCATCGGCGACGGCGGCCAGCCGCTGCTGCATGGCACCACCGCCACGCCGCAAACGGCCACGGCGCGAACGGAAGGGGCCGCGGGCCGCTCGGCCCTTTGATCCGATGGTAACGGCGACCACCGATCCCGCGCCGGGGGAGGCGCGCCCCGCGGCCGTTCCGCTACGCAAGCAGATCCGCCGGCTGGTGATGCAGCTTGGCCCCTCGCGCATGGCGGCGACGATCCTGTTCCTGATCGTCGCGACGCTGTTCGCGCGGCTGAGCTGGCAGATGCCACTCGTCGGCGACGCCGAACGCGCGCTTTACGATGCGCGCGCGACGCTGATGGCACCGCATGTCGGGCAGGACAAGCGCATCGTCATGGTCACCTATGACGACGAGACGCTGTTCAACACCGGCATCCGCTCGCCGCTCGACCGCACCTATCTGGCGAACGCGCTCGCCAACCTCGACCAGATGGGTCCGAAAGCGATCGGCATCGATATCGTCTTCGATTCGCCGCGCCCCGACGATGCCCTGCTGAAGGCGCAGCTTCGCGCGATGAAAACGCCGACATGGCTCGCCTATGCCGAGCAGGCGAGCAATCCGAACACCATTTTCTATGAACAGCAGAAATATCTCGAATCCTATCTGGCCGAGGTGACGACGGCCAGGACCAGGCCGACGAGCGTGCTGTTCCGGACCGACAGCGACGGCGTGATCCGCAACTGGCCCGACCGGCCGAAAAACCTGCCGCCGCTGATGGCGAACGCGCTGGCCCCGGTCGATCCCGCGCACGCCAATTTCAAGGGCAATATCCGCTTTCTCGTGCCCGCGCGCGTCGCCAAGGGGCAGGAAGAGCCGGTCTTTTCCAAGATTCCGATCGACACCTTCGCCGCGCCGATGGACGCCGATACGCGCGCGGCCTTTGCGGAGATGATCCGGGGCCGCTATGTGCTGATCGGCGGCAATGTGATCGACAACGACCAGTTCAACACGCCGCTCAGCCGCTTCACCGATCCGATCACCGGACTGCACGAGACCATGATCGGGCTTGAGGTTCACGCGCATATGCTGGCGCAGCAACTCGACAAGGACTGGTCCAGTCCGGTGCCCGGTCCGGCGCTCTGGGTGCTGGCGGTCCTCGTGGTGCTCGCGGGCGGGCTCACCAGCCTCATCGACATGCGCGCGCGCTGGGTCGCGCTCGCCTTTCTCGGCCAGATGGTGTTCTTCGCCGCTTTCCCCTTCTGGCTCCAGGGGCATCATGTCGACACCACCACGCTTCCCGCCTTCGGCTGGGCGATCGGCTGGCTGTTCGGCTATGCCGCGGTCGGCACCGCCGCGCGCACCATCGGGTCGCGCCAGCGCGCCTTCGCGCAGTCGGCGCTCGGCAAATATCTGCCCGCCGACATCGCGGCGCAGATCATGCGCGATCCCGACCAGCTCTCGCTCCACGGCGAGCGGCGCAATATCTATTGCATCTTCACCGATCTCGAAGGCTTCACCAAGCTCAGCCATGCGACGACCCCGGAAACGGTGGCGCGGCTGCTCAACGAATATCTCGACCGCCTGTCCGACATCGTGCTCGACCATGGCGGAACGATCGACAAGTTCGTCGGCGACGCCGTCGTCGCGTTCTGGGGCGCGCCGATCAGCCGGGCGGACGATGGCGAAAAGGCCGCGGCGGCGGCGATTGCCATGTATCAGGCGGGCGAGGCTTTCCGCGTCGACCTGGCCGGCGAGGATGTTCCGCCGATCGGCATGACGCGCGTCGGGCTGCATGTCGGCGATGCCATCGTGGGCAATTTCGGCGGCGAGGGCCGCATCCAATATACCGCGCTCGGCGACAGCATGAACACCGCGTCACGGCTCGAATCGGCGAACAAGAGCCTGAAGACCGGCGTCCTCATTTCGGCCGAGGCGGCCGAGCGTTCGGGCCGCGACGACCTGGTGCCGATGGGGCGCGTCACGCTGCGCGGCCGGGCGCAGCCGGTCGACGTGCTCACCCCGCGCCCCGACCTGCCGCCCGAGCAGCGCGCGCGCATAGCGGCGCTTGTCGCGGCCCACGCGGCGGGCGATAAACAGGCCCATGTGATCGCCGCCACAGCATTGGCAAAAGACTTCGGTAAGGATTCATCCATCATGTTCCTGATCGAACGCCTGAACGAGACCGAAAAGGGAGAAAGCTATGTCCTTTCCTGAAGTTCCGATGCGGCGCATCGGCTTGGCCGCCGCTGCCGCGATCGCCGTGGTCGCCTTTGCCGGCACCGCCGCCGCGCAGTCGATGGTCGTGCGATCGACGGGACCGTCCGCCGGCAAATATCCGACCGGCACCAAGCTCAAATCGACCGACCGGCTGACGCTCGTCTCGGGCGACAAGATCGTGCTGATGCAGGCGGGCAAGACCCGGACGCTGTCGGGGCCGGGCACCTTCGGCGCGACCGGCACGATCCAGGCCAGCCAGTCGATGGGCGCGACGGTGACGCGGATGCTGTCGACCGGCCCGACGATGCGCTCGCGCGGCGGATTTTCGCGCGGGGCCGAGGAAGCACCGCCGGTCGATATCCGCGCACCGAACCTGTGGCTGGTCGATTTTCGCGAAGGCGGCACCTTCTGCGTCGCCGATCCCGCGCGGCTGACGCTGTGGCGGCCGAACATGGACACCGATCAGTTGCTCAAGATCGAGCAGGACGGCAAGGAAGAGACGGTCGCGATCGTCGCCGGCGCGAATTTCCGCAAATGGCCGACCGAGGCGATGCCCCTGCAATATGGCGTCGACTATCGCCTTTCCGGCGCGGGTCTGGCGAAGCCGGTCACCATCCGCTTCACGCCGATGGGGCCGCTGCCCGACAGCGCCGAAAGCTCGGTCGACATGCTGATGGCAAAGGGCTGCACGCCGCAGCTCGACCGGCTGGTCAGCGCGATGTCCGACAGCGAAACAACGGGCGGCTGATACGAAAGGGCGGGCATTGAACCCGCCCTGCCCATCTGATAATAGTGCGAAAAAGCTGCCATAAAGAAAAGCGGCAAAGTCCTTTCCTTGGGTCGAAAATTCGCACTGTCGGGCAACCGGCGGGGGCGTGAGTTATGAGTGCGCGCGGCATGGCGGGCGCACGAGGTACGCAAGGGGTGAGGATGACGGGCATGGGGGTTCTGGAGCTTGGCGGAAACGCGCGGTCCGCGCACGATCGAATCCGCAAGTCGATTTACAAGGTCGGCGCCTGTTCGGCGGGATTGATCGCCCTGAGCTTGCCGCTGGCGGCGCAGGCCCAGGTCGCGCCCCCGGCCGCGTCGTCGGTGCCGACGCGCGAGGAAATCCAGCGCCCCGCCCTGCCCCCTGCAACGCCGCCCGGCGAACGAGTGATCGCGGCCGACGATAGCATCGAACGCGCGCCCTGTCCGCTCGCCAATCCCGAATTTGCCGATGTCATGGTGACGGTGCGCGAGGTGCAATTTTCGGGCGGCGAAGGCATCGACACGTCGATGCTGGGCGAAAGCTGGCGCGACAAGGCCGGTCAGAAACTGCCGGTCGCGGTAGTCTGCGACATCCGCGACCGCGCCGCGACGATGCTGCGCGCCAAAGGCTATCTCGCCGCGGTGCGCGTGCCGCCGCAGACGATCGACGACGGCGTCATCAAGCTCGACATTTTGTCGGCGCGGATGACGCGGGTCGAGGTGCGCGGCGACGCCGGCGCCAACGAGGGCCTGCTTCAGCGCTACCTGTCGCGGCTCGACGACCAGCCGGTGTTCAACATCGCCGACGCCGAACGCTATCTGCTCCTCGCGCGCGACATTCCCGGCATGGACGCCCGGCTGACGCTGCGCCCCGGCGCGGCCGCGGGTGAGGTCGTGGGCGAAGTCACGGTGGTCCGCACCCCCGCCGTCTTCGATTTCAACGCCCAGAATTTCGGGTCGAAGGATGTCGGCCGCTGGGGCGGGATCGCCCGCGCGCGCATCGCCGGCCTGACCGGCATGGGCGACCTCACCACGCTCAGCTTCTATGCGACGCCCGATTTCGACGAACAGAATGTCCTCCAGCTCGCGCACGAATTTCGCGTCGGCGGCGAAGGGCTGCGCTTCGGCGCGAGCTACACCTACGCCTGGACCCGCCCCGACATCACCGGCTTTCCGGTCAAGTCGAACACCCAGATCGTCAGCCTGTTCGCTTCCTATCCGCTCGTCCTGACGCAGGCGCGGCGGGTGACGCTGGGCGGTGGGCTCGACATCATCGATCAGGACATCAAGCTAGGCCCGTTGCCGCTCAACCGCGACCGCATCCGGGTGCTCAACCTGCGCGCCGACGCGGGCTGGATCGATCCGGCCTCGATCGCGGGCAGGAACGGCTACAGCCCTTCGGAACCGCGCTGGTCGCTGGGGGCCTCGCTCGAGGCGCGGCAGGGGCTGAATGCCCTTGGCGCCAGCGACGATTGCGGCCCCGGCGGGGCGGCCTGTTTCCTGCCCGGCGCGATCCCGCTGAGCCGCGTCGAGGCAAAACCCGACGCCTTCCTCGTCCGCGCCAGCGCGCAGGCCGAATGGCGGCCGGCGAAATCCTTCACGCTGGCGGTCGCGCCGCGCGCGCAATGGGCGAGCGATCCGCTCGTCGCCTATGAGGAGTTTTCGGGCGGCAATTTCACCGTCGGGCGCGGTTTCGACCCCGGCACGGTGATCGGCGACAGCGGCGTCGCGGTCTCGGCCGAGGCGCGCTACGGCTCGTTCGTTCCGGCGAATACGAAAAGTTTCGCCTTTCAGCCCTTCGTCTTCTTCGACGCGGCGTGGGTGTGGAACAAGGACAGCAGCTTCAACGGGCTCAATCCGCAAAAACTCTATTCGGCCGGCGGCGGCCTGCGCGTCGCCTATGGCAATCTCGGCCGCATCGACATGACGCTGGCCGTGCCGCTCAACAAGGGCGGCTTTCTGGCCGAGCGGCCCGATCCGCGTTTCCTGGTGTCGCTCACCACCCAGTTCGGCGTGAAGGCGCGCTGAGCCATGACCTTTGCAGCAAGGACCACCGCCATGCGTGCCACCGTCCCCTCCTCGTCCGTCCGCATCGGCAAGCGGCGCCTGCTCGGCAGCTGCGCGATCGCCGCAGGCATCATGGCGCTGTCCTATGGCGGCCCGGCGCGGGCGCAGGTCGCGGGGGCCGCGCTGAACCCGCCGGGCACCGCAACGATCAGTAACGATACGGTGGGGCATATAACCGATGTCGGCGTCACCGATGCCCAGACCATCATCAACTGGGTGCCGACCGACACCGCAACCAGCGGCGGCGACATCGATTTCCTGCCGATGGGCAGCAGCTGGAATTTCACCGGCAACGGCGATTATGTCGTCCTCAACCGCTTCGTGAACGGCGCAGGCGGCTCGCTCAGCCGTCAGATCGCGTTGAACGGCCAGATCAATAGCTATCAAAGATTGGCGGGTTTGCCGGACCAGCAGGGCGGCAGCATCTGGTTTTACAACGCCGGCGGCATCCTGATTGGCAGCACCGGCGTGATCAACGTCGGCAGCCTGGTGCTGACGACGAGCGACATCGGCCTCACGGGCGGCAATCTGTTCGACACCGACGGCACGATCCATTTCATGCCTACGACACCGGGCAGCCTCGCCGGAGTTACAGTCAACGGTGAGATTCACGCGAATCAGCTGCTCGCCCCCGGCAGCAGCTATGTCGCGCTCGTGGCGCCGCGCGTCACGCAGGCCGGGCTTGTCGACGTCTATGGTTCGGCCGCCTATGTCGCCGCCGAAGCGGCCGATATCCGCATCAACGCCGGATTGTTCGACATCGATGTGACGACCGGCGCCGCAGGCGGTCAGGCGATCACCCATACGGGCAGGACCACGGGTCCCGAACAGACGGGTCCGGCGCAGCGCATCTATATGGTTGCGATCGCGAAAAATCAGGCGGTGTCGATGCTGGTGTCGGGCCAGGTCGGCTATCAGGATTCAGCGACGACGGCGCAAACCGATTCCGCCGGCCGCGTCATCCTGTCGGCGGGCTATAATGTCGCCAACGGAGACATTGATTTCGCTCCCAACCCCACCAGCTCGGCGGCGGCAGATATCGCCGTCAACGACATTATTTTCCGCAGCGATGTGACCGCCCATGCCAGCGGCGCCTTTCTGGGCCAGCCGTTCGGCGTCGTCCCGACGGGCGGCCCCCTCACCTTCCTTCCTCCCCCGCAGCAGGGCCGCTTCGCGATTCAGGGCAACGGCACCTTTATCGGTGACACCAGCTCCACGCTCACCATCAATGCGGGCCGTGTCGGCACCGTGACGGGCAATCTGAGCGTCGTCTCGGGCGGCAACGCCACGACTCCCGGCAGCGCGGCGATCAATGTCGCTGGCGGCCAACTCGGGGTTCAGGGCCTCACCTCGGTCTCGGCGCCAGGCTTTTTCGGCACCGCGACCGGCGACACGCAGGGCGGCAGCACCGGCCTGGCCATCACCAATGGCGGGCAGATGATCGCGACCGGCGGTCTCACTCTTTCGGCCGACGCCTATGGCGGATTCGACGCCGGCGGGCTCGCGAGCGGCGACGGAACCGGCGGCTCGGTGACGCTTACCGTCGCGGGCGCAGGCAGTTCCTTGACCGGCGGCAATATCAACCTCAGCGCCAATGGCTTCGGCGCCTTTCCCTCATCGGGCTCCGACATAGCCGACACCGGCGGCACGGGAACCGGCGGCGATGTGACGGTCCGCGTTCAGGACGGCGCCAGCCTCTCCACCACCGCCGGGCTGAGCGCGCGCGCCGACGGCCAGGGCGGCTTCGGCCTCGTTCAGTCGGGCAGCGGCAACGGCGGCGACGTGCTGGTCGAGGCGACCGGGGCCGACACAGTGCTGCAAGCCGGCACGACCATCCTCTCCGCGACGGGTGTCGGCGGCGGCGGTTTCGCATTCGACCCCGTCGGAGGCGTATTGACCTCGCTCAATGCCGGCGACGGCATCGGCGGCACCGCGACGTTGCGCTTCAATGCCACCGGCACCTCTCCCCGCAACACCGGCGACACCAGCCTCGACGTGTCCGCCACCGGCGGCGAGGCGGGGAATTTCTCCACACCCGGCGCCGAAAATGCGACCGGTAGCGATGCGACCGGCGGCACCGCGACGGTCGAAGTTCTGAGCGGGACCGCCCAGATGACGGCGCTCACCGTCGATGCGACCGCCTTGAGCGGCGGGGCCCGCAGCGGCAGCGGCACGACCGCGCGAAGTGGCGACGCGCAAGGCGGCACAATCGACATTTCCGCCGACGGCGCCGGATCGGCCCTGACGCTGGTGGCAAGCGGCTCGATAAACCTCGACGCCAGCGGCACCGCAGAGGCTGGCGGCCAGGAAAATGTCGGGAGCGGCACGGGTGGCCAGATCGCCGTATCGGCGACGAACGACGGAGCCATCAGCGGCATCTCTGTCCTGTATGCCAATGCATTCGGCGGCAGCGAGAGCATCGCGCCGCTGCTCAGCGCCGGCACCGGCACCGGCGGTTCGATCGATGTCCTCGCCGATACCGGCGGCACCATTACCTCCCAATCCTACCAGGCAAGCGCCAATGCCGGCGTCGTCAACACCGACGGCAACAACGGCGCCGCGCAAGGCGGCAATATATCGATGATCGCACGCGGCGGCGGCAGCATCGCCGCGACGTCGGACGGCGTTTCGACGCTGGAGGTGCGCGCCGCCGACGGGGTCAGCGCCGACGGCAGCACGGTGACCGGCGGCACCGTCGGGATCATCGCCGACGGCGGGACGATCGCACTCGACAACACCGGCTTCTACGCCGACGCGATATCAGGCGGCAACGATGCGGGCAGCGCGTCGCTGGCGACCGGCGGCACCATTTCGATCCAGGTCAGCGCCGACCCGGACAGCTATATCTCCGCCATCACCCTCGACGCCAGCGCCAACGCGTCGGCCGGGGCGAATTTCGACAGTTTCGTCGAAACCCCCGGAGACGCCGCAGGCGGCACAATCACCGTCGATGTTCAGGGCGGCGGGCTGGAGTCGTCGTCGCTGTTCTTCGCGGCATCGGGAACCGGCGGGACCGGCGGCAACGGCCAGGGCGGCCGCATCACCTTCACCCAATCCGGCGGCACGGTGGAGATGTCCGGCGACATTTCGATCAGCGCGGCCGGCAATGGCGGCCAGGCGCCAAATAACGGCTTCGGCACCCGCGCGACCGATCTGGCAGGCATCGGCACCGGCGGCACCGCGACGCTGACCCTGACCGGCGGCACTTTCATCGCCACCGACGTCACGGTTTCGGCCGACGGCACCGGCGCCAGCGGAGGTTATGCCGACGATTATGCTTCCGATCATGGCGACCGTGGCGGCGACGGCCGCGGCGGCGATGCCACGATCACGATCGATGGCTCCGCGGGCGTCACCGTCGGACAGCTGACGGCCAGCGCGATCGGCAGCGGCGGCAATGGCAGCAATCTCGTCAGCTACGGGAATATCACCGGCGGCTTCGGCAGTGACGGCGGCGCGGGAACCGGCGGTGACGCGACGATCAATCTGGGTGCGGGCACGCTCAGCGCGAACCTCGTCATGGCAGATGCCAGCGGCTTCGGCGGCAGCGGCGGCGGCGTGTCCGACAGCAGCGGCGCCCCGATCGGCGCAGGTGTAGCCAGCAATGGCGGCGAAGGCCGAGGCGGCACGGCAACGCTCGGATTGAGCGGAGCCGCATCCGAACTGGTGAGCGCGACCCTCTCCGCGCAGGCGACCGGCACCGGCGGCAACGGCGGCCCGGGTTTGAACGGCGCCAATGGGGGCAATGGACGCGGCGGCATCGCCCAGGCCGTCGTCGACAATTATGACGCTGGCGTGTTGAACCTGAGCCTCGACGCTTCGGCACTCGGCGGCACCGGGGGCGCCGGCATCGATGGCAATGCAGGGAACGGCGGCGATGCGTTCGGCGGAACCGCGCGCGTCGCAGCGAACGGCAATGGTGGCGCGGCCACCGTCTCGCAGGCCAATTTCAATACCAGCGCGACCGGCGGCAACGGCGGCGCGGCTTCCACCGGATTCTTCGCAACCCCGGCCGTCGCGGGACGCGGCGGCGACGGCGGCTCGGCCACCGGCGGAACGCTCGAGGTCGTCGCGAGCAGCGGCGCGACGATCGGCCTCAGCGGCGATTTCAGCAGCAGCGGCAACGGCGGCAACGGCGGCAACGGCGGCGACAATCCAAACTTCCTCACCCTGCCCGGCCCCGACGGCATCCCCGACACCGCCGACGACGTGAGCCAGGGGCTGGCCGGCGGTGACGGCGGGGCTGGCGGCGACGCGACCGGCGGCAATGTCCACCTGTTCGCCAATGGCGGTACCATCACATCGGGCGGCACTTCCGTCGCGATCACCGTCGGCGGCGTATCGGGAACCGGCGGCAACGGCGGCACCGGGTCGGGCAGCAACGGCGATTTCGGCGGCACACCCGCCGATCAGGGCGGCCGCGTCCTCTTCGAATCGGTCACGACCCCCGGCGGAACGGGCCTGATCAGCCTCGGCGACACGAGCATCCAGGCGAACGGTTCGCTCGCCGGACGCATCGAACTGCGCGCCAGCAGCACGATCACGATGAACAGCCTGACGGCCGAAGCCACGGGGTTCGCGGAGCCGGTCAACGGCAACACCACGGCGACATCGCCCGGAATCTTTCTGGCCGTGTCCGGCGGCTCGATCGCCACAACGGCCGTCACGGGGGGCGACATGACGCTGCGCACCAACGGCGGCGTGGACATCGACGCCCAGGCGGACGGGCAGGTGAGCGCCGGTGGCAATCTGACGATCGATGCCTTCGATACGGTGCATGTCACCCATTCGAATCGCGGCGCAGCGCCGACGCTCGCCGCCGGCGGCGATCTGTCGATATCGAGCGGACTCAATATCAACGCAGATCCCGGCACTTTGCTGAGCGCCGGCGGCACGTTGACGCTCCAGGGTATCGGCCCGGTCTCCAGCGTCATCGCCGACCGGATTGCGGGCAACGACATCGTCATCACCGCCAACGACCTCGCCGTCATCGAACATGCCGAGGCGGTGAACGACTTCCTGGCCAATACATACAGCTTCCGCACCGGGCTCAATTCGATCATCGCCGGCGGCGACATCGACATCAACGTGGTGACGGCCGCCGACCTCGGCAATTCGACCGCGGGCGGCCATATCGCCGTCACCGCGCAGTCGATCGCCTTCAACAGCGCAAACGCCGGCACGTTCGTCTCGCTCAGCGCGTCGGGCACGGGCGCCACCGATGGCGTCTTCGGCACCGACATCACCGCCGGCAGCGGCGGTGTCAGCATCGACGGCCGCAGCATCGGCATCGACGGGACGATCCAGTCCGGCGGATCGCTGTTCGCCACCGCGACCACGGGCAATGCGGCGATCGGCCTTGCCGATGTCGCGGGCGATATCGCGACTTTCGCGGCGGCCGATCTTTCGGGCACCTATCGCGCGGGCGGCAACGTCAATCTCGGCGCCGGCGGCAATGTAACCGCCGAAGCCGACGCCGCGGGCGGCTATGTCGACCCATCGGGCAGCTTCACCTCCGAAGGCTATGTCTTCGTCGATGCCGATGGCGACGTGAGCCTTACGAACAGCAGCGCCGCGACGATGCTCGGCATCCACGCGGGCGGCGCGGCCAGCCTGACGGGCGCGAGCGCGGGCGAGGATGTCTTCGTCCTTGCCGGAACGACAGCGACGCTTTCGGGCGTCACCGCCGGCGACGACCTGACCGTCCAGGCCGCCGGCGCGGTCAGCGCCACCAATGCCGTGACGACCGGAGCCGGGCGCGACGATCGCAGCATCGTCTACGTCGCGGGCAGTTCGTCGCCGACACCTTTCCTGCAAATCGTGACGACGCCGGCCGATCTGTCGAACATCACGCTGACCGCAGGCACGGGCATCACCGCCGCCAACGTCGATGCCTTCAACAATCTGGCTGCGATTGCCGGCGGCGCGATCACGGCGACCGGACCGCTTGCCGCCGGCGATAATCTCATCGTCAGCGCGGCGGGCGCGGCCAATCTGGCGAACGCGACCGCGGGCGGCTATATCGACGCCGATGGCGCATCGATCAGCTTCGGCGCGCTCGACGCGGGTGGCTTTGTCGATCTCGACACGACGGGATCGGCCGGCGATCCGGGAGCGATTACGGGCACGTCGATCGTTGCAGGCGCGGACGTCTATATGGCCGGCGGCAGCATCGACGTCGGCAGCGTCACCGCCGCCACTTCGCTTTCGGCGACCGGCACGACCGGCGCGGTCGCGATCGATAACGCCGTCATCACCGGCAACATCGGCGTTTCGGCGGCCGGAGACATCGGCGGCACCTACAACGCCGGCGGCAACGCGATGCTGAGCGCGGGCGGCAACGTCGTCGCGTCGGTCAGCGCGACGGGCGGCTATCCCGATTCGTCCAACCCCGATGTGCCGAGCGCCGGCAACGTCTATGTCGATGCGGCGGGCAACGTCACCCTGACCGACAGCAGCGCCGCCGGGATGTTCGGCATCAACGGCCGGTCGGTCGCGCTGACCAACGCGTCGGCGGGCGAGGACATGCTCGTCCTGGCTCAGGGCACCGCGACCCTTGCGGAGGTCAGCGTCGGCGACGACCTCGACGTGCGCGCGACGGGCGCAATCACCGCAAATGACGTGAGCGCGACCGGCCTCGGCCCCGACGGCTTCCTGCTGAACTACTCCCCGACCGGCGGCTTCACCATCGGACAGGGCGAAGGATCGGCCTCGCTCGACGGCGCCGACATCGACCTCAATTCGTCAGGAGCCTCGATCGCTGCGACCGACCTGTCGGCGGGCGACGACATCTTCCTGACCGCCGCGACCACGATCGCGCTGAACGGCGCAGAGACGCTGGGCCTCGGCGTCACCGGCGGCGACAGCAGCATCCGCACCTCGGGCGGCGATACGACGCTGGCCGGGCTCGACGCGTTCAGCGACGTGGTCGTCGATGCGGCCGGGACCGCCAATGTCACCGGCTCCGTGCAGGCGGGCCGCGATATCGCGATCAACGCCGGCAACGTCCAGCTTGCCGATCTGGCTACCCCCGGCGGCAACGTGCTCCAGACGCTCACCGCGGGGCGCGATGTCGTCATCGCCTCGGCCGCGGGCATCGACGGCGGCCGCATTCTGGGGCAAGGCAATGTCACGCTGACCGCTGACGGCGCGATTGCCGTGACCGGCGCCGCGAGCGGCGGCGACATGAGCCTCTCGGGTGCAACGGGGATTGCCGCCGACCGGGTCGAAAGCGGCGGCGCGACGACCCTCGCCAGCAGCGACGGCCTCATCAACCTCGGCTCGCTCGCATCGACCGGAGATGTCGATGCGAGCGGCGACAGCCTGTTCATCGGCGACGGCGGCAACCTGACCTTTGCCAATCTGGTCACCGATGTCGGCGACGCGGCGGTTCGCGCGAGCGGCGATCTGGTTATCGCCAACGGCAGCATCGCCGGCCGCGCCGACCTGGCCAGCGCGGGCGAGCGGATCAGCATCGATACGCTGACCGCGAACAGCGCCAACATCTCGGCGACAAACGGGTCCGTCACGCTGAACAATGTCACGGTGACGAGTTCGCTCAACGCAAACGCCTTAACGTCGGCGCAGATCAGCGGCATCGTGACCGGAGAGAATATCACGCTGGCATCCGGCGACATCGAGATCGGCAGCGCCGCGCGCGTCGGCACGGCAGGCGTGACGCAGGGGCTGTCGTTCCAGAACAGCAACAACGAGCAGCAGACCTTCGTCGGCGGCACCGGGACGCGCGACGGCTATCATATCGATGCCGACGAGTTGACGCGCGTCTTCGGCAACAATGTCGATATATTTGCGCCGGAGGTATTCACGGTCAACGCCAGCTCGGTCGGCAGCGCGGCGGCGCCCGATGTCGTGGTCGACGACTTCACGATGACCGCCGGGGGGTCGGGAGCGAACCTCGGCGCCACCGGATCGCTGTCGATCTTTACGCCGGGCAAGATGCGCGTTCTCGGCGATGTCCGGTTGACCGGGCTTTCGGACACCAACGCGCTCAACCTGCGCGCCGACAAGGCGCTCGAAGTCCTGTTGGGTCAGGGGTCGGTGCGCCTGCTCGGCGCGAACGATGCGCCGGGCGGACAGCTCAACATGCGGTCGGGGGATATCATCGTCGCCACGCCGGAGGCTATCGCCGATGTCGCCAATGCGACCACCCTCGACGATATCGAAACGCGGCTGGCGCAGAACGACGGCATCACCCTCGACGAAGGGGCGCTCTTCGCGCGCGGCATGGATTTCAACGGCAATGTCTATGTCCAGAACAGCGGCAGCGGCACCGACTATGCCCAGCGTCGCGGCCTGACCTTCGGCGCCGGGGGTCTCAACGTCGCAACCGAAGGCAATGCCCGGATCGTGCTCAACGGGGTGCATCTGGGACCGGACGGACAGGTGACGGGGCTCGACACGATCCCGCTGCTGACGATCAACGGCGGGGGCGTGGTGGTCCCGTCGGATCTCTACGATCCGCGGGCGACCTTCAACGGCTGCCTGATCGCCGGCGTCGCCGCCTGCTCCTTCGTCCCGCCCGAGCAGCCCGACTATGAATCGAACTTCCCGGTCCAGGACGTGATCGAGAAGGAAGTCGACAGCGACGACGACAGCGGCGACGGCACCAGCCTGCCCACCGCGCTGATCACGATGCGCGCCCTCGACCCGCTGACCGGCGAGCCGTTGCTCGACGATCCGGTGACCGGCGCAGGCAACGACGACCTCTGGACCCCGACGACCGATACGCAGCCATAGGGTCCGTACTCCATTAGAGCGGCGTCGAGGCGTCCAAATGGCGAACATATCGGGCTGAAAGCCGCGCCGCGAGGGCTGGTGGCCCTTGCAAGCGGCTTTCGGCCCGATATGGAAGCCATTTGGACGTCCCGGAGGGATTTGATCAAAATGGCCCATTGCTTCGTCGAGAAGTCTCGAAATATCGACATATGTCTGCGCCTTCT
>QFCS01001001.1_pt1 | contig 56795 bp, 55 predicted proteins | sample 3576561 | NCBI WGS metagenome assembly QFCS01 | reverse complement strand
TGATACACAGATTATATTCTATTCAGCGGTAACAAAAAATCAGCGAATCAGTGGCTAACCAAAAATGCTTAATATTTTAGCCGCTGATACACAGATTATATTCTATTCAGCGGTAACAAAAAATCAGCGAATCAGTGGCTATCGCATCAAACTATTAATCTTTTTAGCCGATGGTGCACACTTTTACTGCGAGTCCCATCAGATAGTTTGATATTCTTTTGGTGCTACAGCGTCAATAAACAACGTGCTGTCCGTTTAATCCGGATCCGATTTACTAACACCCGTCCATCTTCACACTCAGCGTTCCGTTGGCATACGAAAGAATAAACGGAATTTTTTCCAGCGTACAGCGGGGTTCAATCGTAAATTGAAGGTATCCGGATACTTCAAAATTTTCGTCCGTAAGCACTTTTATCGTTTGGGTGTAGTGGGTGTTCCGGCGAACAAAATGGACCAGACCTTCCCGCTTATCGTTTTCTTCTTCAGACGAGGGAGTCTCGTGAATGGCTTCCTGGGTGGTTAATTTTCCAGATCCGGTGACCGCAAGGGTAAATTTTCCTGAAAAATCGCCTCTGGCATTGGGCGAAACAAAATACGAATCCTTCTTTAAAATCATCTGAACAGAGAGCACGTATGCGTCGTCAGTTTGTTTATCCACCCGAATAATGGCGGTGTAGAGTGCATCTTCCCGCACCAGATCATCACTGAAACGAGTAGAGCCAACATACACACTGTCTTTGCTTGTAACATGGGAAGCCACTTCCTGGGAGTTCATTTCCGTACAATGGTAATTGAACGAAAGGAACAGTAATCCGAAAAATAAATTGTTGTTCATCATTAATAATTTTTAAGTTAATAAATTTGAAATCCTTTGCACCGGTATTTCGCTGTAAAACTATCCCGATCAATCCGTTAAAGTGTAAAAAAAATGTAAAAGAAGTGTCAACGGTTTTTAAAAATGACAAAATTGTATGTTCTTTGCCGGACGTATGCATCAACAAAAAACGTATTTCTACAGCGGGATCGGCTTAGCTGTTTTAGCGGCGGTCATTTTCCTGGTTTCTGAAAAGAAAAAAGAAACCTCTTCTGCCTTGATCAAAATAGCCTTACGGGAAGTGGGCAACCGGCTTTTGCTCGCCGGTCATGACAGTACCTCACTGGTGTTACCGGTTCAAAAAACCGAAAAATCCGTTTACCGGCTTTCCTTTCAACGGGAACTCCCCATCAACCCGGACAGCCTGGTGAGCATCGTAGCACAAAGTTTTCTGAAAGCTGAGCTTCCCACCCACTACCGGGTTGAAGTAAAGCAGTGTAACGACTTTGAAGTGGCCTACAGCTATCAGAAAAATAAACAGGAAGAAAAAAACCTCATTCCGTGCAGCGGACGGATCTTACCCCAAAAATGCTATACCCTGGAGGTACGGTTTTTAGATGAACCGGAAAAGGGAAGTAATATAACCCCCTGGCTTGTGCTTTTGCTGGCAGGGATTGCCTGGGCAGCCGCTCTTTTTTATAAGCCCAAAACAACCAAACAACCCGACCCGGAAAACAAAAACAGTATCCCCTTAGGACATTTTCAATTTTACCCGGACGAAAATAAACTGACGACGGAAACAACCGAAATCAGCCTTTCTAAAAAAGAAACCGAATTGCTGGCTCTTTTTACCGCCAACCCGAACAAGATCATCAAACGGGAAGAACTCTCCAAAAAAGTGTGGGAAGACCACGGGGTGTTTGTCGGACGGAGTTTAGATACCTACATCTCCAAACTGCGTAAAAAGCTGCAAACCGATGAAACTATCAAACTGACCAATGTACACGGCATCGGATATATACTCGAATGGAAAAACTGACCCCCTCATCCTTTCAATCTCTCATCTTTCAAAAATTGTTACAAAAATAACAAATTGTGATTTTTTGTTAATTCAGTACAAAAAATTTGAAAGTAGCAACGGGTGAACTTACATTTGCCGAAAAATCAAACATGAATACAGCCGATTTAGTACAGTTAGCCGATCAGTTCGGAAGTCCGCTTTATGTGTACAACGCCGAAAAAATCGCAACGCAATACAACCGTTTGACCAACGCTTTTTCAAAAGTTGAACGGTTACAGATTAATTATGCGGTAAAAGCCTTATCCAACATTTCCGTTTTAAAATTCTTTCATCAACTGGGCTCCGGTTTAGATACGGTCTCCCTGCAGGAAGTACAATTGGGCCTGGCGGCCGGTTTTGAACCGAACCGGATTATTTTTACCCCCAACGGCGTCTCGATTGATGAAATTGAAGTCGTGGCCGCTTTGGGCGTACAGATCAACATTGACAACCTCTCCATCCTGGAACAATTCGGCACCAAACACCCCACTGTTCCGGTGTGCATCCGGATCAACCCGCATGTGATGGCAGGTGGAAATACCAATATTTCGGTGGGTCACATCGACAGCAAATTCGGGATTTCCATCCACCAATTGCCACACCTGTTACGCATCATCGAAAACACACAGATGCACATCAACGGGATCCACATGCACACCGGCTCTGATATCCTGGATATTGAAGTCTTTTTGTATGCGGCCGAAATCCTGTTTGAAACCGCAAAAAATTTCAAAGCATTGGATTTTATCGACTTTGGCAGCGGCTTCAAAGTACCTTATAAAAAAGACGATATTGAAACCAACGTTGAAGAGCTTGGCAAAAAATTGTCTAAACGCTTTAACCAGTTCCAGGCCGAATACGGTCGTCCGCTGACACTGGCATTTGAACCCGGTAAATTTTTAGTGAGTGAATCCGGGTATTTCCTGGCCAAAGTCAATGTGGTCAAACAAACCACTTCTACCGTGTTTGCCGGAATCGACAGCGGTTTTAACCACCTGATCCGCCCGATGCTGTACGGTTCCTATCACCAGATCGAAAATATCTCGAACCCCAAGGGCAAAGAACGCTTTTATTCGGTCGTGGGTTACATCTGCGAGACCGATACCTTTGCCAACAACCGCAGGATTGCCGAAATCAAAGAAGGCGATGTGTTATGCTTCCGGAATGCCGGAGCCTATTGCTTTTCCATGGCCTCCAACTACAATTCACGGTTACGTCCGGCCGAAGTACTCTGGTATAACGGAAAAGGACACCTGATCCGGGAAAGGGAAACGTTTGAAGATATACTGCGTAATCAGATCGAATTATCGTTCACCTGACAGGTTTTAAAAACCTGTCAGGTGTAACTCCGGAATTAATCTTTAATTAACGCTCAGCTCATTGGTATTCTTTATCTTTGAAAAAATTAAAATTCCGATGGATAGAAGAAAATTTTTCAGAAACGGTACCCTTTTCACCTTAGGTACAGCCGTGATAAACCCCTTTGAGAGCACTGCATCAGTACTGGAACAAGCTGCTGAATTTAAAGGCAAGAAAGCCAAAAATATCATCATGCTGGTCAGCGACGGCATGAGCTCCGGCACACTCAACATGGCCGACATTCACCTGAGCAGAAAAAACGGAAAAGGTTCTAACTGGCTGAATTTATACCGCGAAAACAAGGTTACCCGTGGGTTGATGGACATGGCTTCGGCTTCCTCTGTTGTGACCGATTCGGCTGCGGCCAGTTCGTCCTGGGGCAGTGGTTTTCGTGTAAAGAACGGTTCATTGAACATCGGCGTTAACGGCGAGGAATACCTGCCGATCTGGCAAAAATTTAAAAAATCCGGAAAAATGGCAGGCTGCGTGACCACCGTACCCATCACACACGCCACACCGGCAGGTTTCTGTGCCAACAGCAAAAGCAGAAACAGCCAGGCCGATATTGCCGAAACCTACCTGAACCTTCAGTTTGATGTTATGATGGGTGGCGGCCAGCAATACTTTGAGCCCAATACCCGAAAAGATAAAAAAGACCTGTATGCTGCTTTTCAGTCCAAAGGCTATCAGGTGGTAAAAACACGCCGTGAAATGCTGTCAGCAGTGCATGACAAACCCATTTTAGGTGTATTTGCCGAAGATGGACTGCCCTACTCGGTTGACCGGGAAAACATCAAAGATATAGGAAACACCGTCCCTACACTGGCAGAAATGACCCAAAAAGCCATTGACCGGATGAAAAATCATCAAAACGGCTTTGTGCTGCAGGTAGAAGGCGGAAAAGTGGATTGGGCGGCCCATGCCAACGACATCGCCGGGTTGCTGTATGACCAGGTTGCTTTTGATGAAGCCATAAAAGTGGCCATCGACTTTGCCGAGAAAAACAAAGAAACATTGGTCATCATTACCACCGACCACGGCAACGCCAACCCGGGTTTGATATACGGCAGGGATGTCAACGATCATTTTGACAGCGTGCAACACTTTAAGCATACCAACGAGTGGATTTTAAACGGTTTTACGCCACAGTCAACCGCTGCACAAATTAAAGAACGTATTGAATTTGCGAACGGTTTTGCACTGACCGACGACGAAGCCAAAACGATTTTAAGTTATTACGAAGGCTTAAAAAAGGACGAAGAAGGTTTATATAACTACAAGCACCTGCCCTACAAAGCCTTTGCCGAAATGCAGAAAAACAGGACATCCGTAGGCTGGATCAGTATGGATCACTCGGCAGATTACACCGAGCTGGCCATGTTTGGCCCGGGAAGCAATAAACTGAAACCCTTTATTAAAAACACGGATTTACATTACTTTATGCTGGAAGCAGCGGAAGTGGAGAATAAATTTTAAGTACAATATACTAACCCGGCGTGTATAAGCGGTAGCCGCAGAGGCACGATTTCGTGTGTAAGATAGCCACTGATCCGCAGATTTTTTTGTTATAATCTGTACCTCAGCGGCTAAAAAAAGTAGTCATTTATAGCTTAAAAAAATTGCTAAAGGCTAATTAGCGTCTCACGGTTTGCCTTATATTTTCCGCCTTTCCCGTTCCTTTTTGATCAACATCAATTCCCGGCTTGTCTGCCCGGCCACGGAAGTGTTTTCTTCGGCTCTGCGAATCAAATACGGCATCACATCGCGAACCGGTCCGAAAGGCAGGTATTTTGCCACATTATAACCGTTGGCGGCCAGGTTGTAACTGATGTTGTCGCTCATGCCGTACAACTGCCCGAACCAGATGCGTTGGTCGTTGGGCGACAAACCTTTTGATTGCATCTGCTCCATCAGTTTATACGAACTCCATTCGTTGTGCGTGCCGGCAAAAATGGCCATTTGGTCAATGTTTTCCACCATATAGCTCACAGCCGCATCATAATTTTCGTCGGTCGCTTGCTTTGTTTCGCAAATGGGTGATTTATATCCTTTTTCTTCGGCCCGTTTGTTCTCCTTTTCCATATAAGCTCCGCGAACGAGTTTCATCCCGATGTAAAAGCCTTCTGTTCTGGCCTGTTGATGTAATTTTTTCAGATAATCCAACCGATCCCAGCGGTACATTTGCAGTGTATTGAACACAATGGCTTTTTTTCTGTTATACTTTTGCATCATCTGGGCTACCAGTTCATCAGCCGCATCCTGCATCCAGCTTTCTTCGGCATCAATCAATAACGCAACATCTTTTTCATGGGCAAATTTACAAACGGTTTCATAACGGGCCGCTACCCTGTCCCATTCAGCATGTTCTTCAAAAGTAAGCGGTTTTTTCTTTCCTATTTTTTTATACAAATCAAACCGTCCGAAACCCGTTGGTTTAAAAACAGCAAACGGAATCGCTTTCTTCTCTTTGGCAAATTCAATAATTTTAAGCGTTTTTTTCATGGCCGCATCAAATTCAATCTCATCCTCCTTACCTTCCACAGAATAATCCAGTACCGAACAAACCCCTTTGGTAAACATTTTTTCCATCACGGGCAAACAATCGTCTTCACTCACTCCTCCGCAAAAATGGTCAAAAACAGAAGCCCTGATCAAACCTTCTACCGGTAAATGGGCTTTGAGGGCAAAGTTGGTTACCGCTGTACCGATGCGGACAAGTGGCTCGCTGTCGATCATTTTGAATAAAAAATAGGCCCTATCTAATTCAGTATCACTTTTTAACGAAAAAGCAACTTGCGTATTATCAAAGATTTTTTCCATGTTTTGTTGAAAATAATACAGCAAAGATACGGAGTGTTTGAGAATCTTATATTTTTTTTGACGTAATTTGCAACTAAAATTTTAAACCGGAAAAAGTTCAGCCCGGGTTGAACATAACCTCCTTAAAAATGTACTGCATGCAACCTATTCAAGCCGATCAATATTCAATTCATTTTAACGGAGACGCTTATGTCTTTTTGAACTCTTTTATAAAGAACAACTGCTATTCCAAGCTTTTTATATTGGTTGACTCCAACACCAACACCCATTGCCTGCCACACTTTTTAGCACTGCTGGCCACCGAAAATGAAATAGAGATTATTGAAATTGAATCCGGAGAAACCCATAAAACCATTGAAACCTGCGTTCAGTTATGGCTGACGTTAACAGAGTTGGGTGGCGACAGGAAAAGTCTGCTGATCAATATTGGCGGCGGGGTAATTTCGGATCTTGGCGGGTTTGTAGCCTCGACCTTTAAAAGAGGAATTGATTTTATCAACGTACCGACCACCCTGCTCGGTATGGTAGATGCTTCTGTTGGCGGAAAAAACGGGGTTGACCTGGAAAATCTGAAAAACCAGATCGGGGTGATCAATCCGCCCAAAGCCGTTTTAATCGATTCGGCTTACCTGGAAACCCTGCCGGCAAACGAAATGCGTTCCGGTCTGGCAGAAATGCTGAAACACGGACTCATTTATGACAAAACCTATTGGGAAAAATTCATGGATTTAAACAACCTGGATTTAAGCGATTTGGATGCCTTAATCCATCAGTCGGTCTGCATCAAAAATACAATTGTTTCGCAGGACCCGACCGAAAACGGCATCCGGAAAGCGTTGAACTTCGGGCATACCTTGGGTCACGCCATTGAGAGCTATTTTCTGGAAAGTCCTTTTAAAACAACCCTTCTGCACGGTGAAGCCATTGCGGCGGGAATGATACTGGAAAGCTATCTTTCGCTACAGAAAGCATTGATCAGTCCGGAAGAATACCGGCAGATCAAAACCGTAATCAAATCGATTTTCAACACCATTGCTTTTGACGAAAATGACCTCGAGCCGATCCTGAATTTACTGATTCACGACAAAAAAAATGAATACGGTAAAGTTCAGTTTGCTCTTTTAGACGGAATCGGTAAAATAACAATCAACCAGCAAGCAGAAGAAAAATGGATTGCCGCAGCTTTTGAAGATTATAAAAGATAACATTTTTTTAGCGAATGGCTTGCATTTGGGTTAGATTATTTTTTACATTTGCCTCAATGAAAAACAAACAAAATAAAAAGGATTTTACTGCTGAAAGCAATAGCGTTCATTGGGCTTTTCAACGTTTGGTCAAAAACTCCTTGAGCAAAGAAAATACTTTAAATTCTGACTGTACAGCACATGCTGCCCTGTTTCATGAAAAACTGCAGATTGTTTTTGCAAATATTAGGGTTTGAAATTTAGATTAATTGTTTTTTTACGTTACTTTTAATCTAAATTACTGAAAAATAAATGAATACCAAATATTTCGACTTAATCAACCAGACGTTTTACTTTCCGCAGGAAGAATTTACCCTGAACAAAGATAACCTGCAGTTTCACCAGATCGATCTGATGAAAATTGTAGAGCAATACGGCACTCCGCTGAAGTTTACCTACCTGCCCCAGATTTCCAACAACATCAACCGGGCAAAAGGCTGGTTCAGAAAAGCCATGGAAAAGAACAAGTACGATGCCAAGTACTATTATTGTTATTGCACCAAAAGCTCTCATTTCAGCTTTATCATGAATGAAGCGTTCAAAAACAATATCCACATTGAAACCTCTTCTGCGTTTGACATTAATATTGTGGAAAACCTGATGGCAGAAGGCAAGATCAATAAAAACACCTATGTGGTCTGCAACGGGTTCAAACGGGAACAGTACATTGAAAACATTGCCCGTCTGATCAATAACGGACACAACAAAACCATTCCGGTTATCGACAATTATGAAGAGTTGGACCTGCTTCAGGAAAAAATTGACGGTAAGTTTAAAATCGGTATCCGGATTGCCGCAGAGGAAGAACCTAAATTTGAATTTTATACCTCCCGATTGGGAATAGGTTATAAAAATATCGTTCCGTTCTACCGCAAACAAATTGAAGAGAACAAAAAAGTGGAACTCAAAATGCTTCACTTTTTTATCAATACCGGTATTCGCGACACGGCTTATTACTGGAACGAGCTGTTAAAGTGTATGAAAGTATATGTGTCGCTCAAAAAAGAGTGTCCTACCTTAGACAGCCTGAACATCGGCGGCGGATTCCCGATTAAAAACTCACTGGCTTTTGAATATGATTACCAGTACATGATTGATGAAATCATCAACCAGATCAAGATAGCCTGCGAAGAAGCAGAAGTTGATGTGCCGAATATTTTTACGGAATTTGGTTCATTTACCGTTGGAGAAAGCGGCGGAGCCATTTACCAGGTATTATACCAGAAACAGCAGAACGACCGGGAAAAATGGAATATGATTGATTCCTCGTTCATCACCACCCTGCCCGACACCTGGGCCATCAACAAGCGTTTTGTGATGCTGGCCATTAATCGCTGGAACGACACCTATGAACGGGTTTTACTGGGCGGCTTAACCTGCGACAGCGACGATTATTACAATTCTGAACAAAACATGAATGCGGTTTACCTGCCCAAATACAACAAAGAAAAACCGCTATACATCGGCTTTTTTAACACCGGGGCTTATCAGGAAACCATCGGCGGTTTTGGCGGGTTACACCACTGTTTGATTCCGCAGCCCAAACACATCCTGATTGACCGCGATGAAAACGGAATTTTAGCCACGGAAGTATTTTCGGAACAGCAGAGTGCCGAAGAAGTGCTATCCATATTAGGCTACGATAAAAAATAACATTTTTAGGCAAAAAAGAATTTTTCTTTTCAGAAAAAAAGTTTTTCTTTGAGCCTGTATTTAACGAATAAAATTTAAGCATTACAAAATGAGTAAAGGACCTATCAGTCAATTTATTGAAAAAAATTATCTTCATTTCAACGCCGCCGCTCTGGTTGATGCAGCCAAAGGCTATGAGCAGCACCTGCTGGAAAACGGAAAAATGATGATTACACTTGCCGGTGCCATGAGTACCGCCGAGTTGGGAAAATCATTAGCCGAGATGATCCGTCAGGACAAAGTGCATATCATTTCCTGCACCGGGGCTAATTTAGAAGAAGATATCATGAACCTGGTCGCTCATAATTCGTATAAACGCGTTCCCAATTACCGCGATTTGAGTCCGCAGGAAGAATGGGATTTACTCGAAAACCATTACAACCGGGTCACAGACACCTGTATTCCGGAAGAAGAAGCGTTCCGCAGACTGCAATCGCACCTGTATGACATCTGGCATAATGCCGACTCAAAAGGAGAACGGTATTTTCCGCATGAATTCATGTATCAGATGATTAATTCCGGCGTTTTAAAACAATATTACGAAATCGATCCGAAAGACTCCTGGATGGTTGCTGCAGCAGAAAAGAACTTACCGATTGTTGTACCCGGCTGGGAAGACAGCACGATGGGCAATATTTTTGCTTCTTACTGTATCAAAGGAGAATTTAAACCCACCACCATGAAAAGCGGAATCGAATACATGATGTGGCTGGCCGACTGGTATCCTAAAAATGCAGCCGGCAAAGGAGTAGGTTTCTTCCAGATCGGAGGAGGAATTGCAGGAGATTTCCCGATTTGTGTTGTGCCGATGCTTTACCAGGACATGGAAATGCACGATATACCGTTCTGGAGTTATTTCTGTCAGATTTCAGATTCCACCACCAGTTATGGTTCCTATTCCGGAGCCGTTCCGAACGAAAAAATTACCTGGGGTAAACTAGATATTACCACTCCCAAATTTATTATAGAATCCGATGCTACCATCGTAGCCCCATTAATATTTGCTTACTTACTTGATTTATAACAGATTTTTTTATGAGAAGAATTATTGTTGATTATGCTAAACTAACGAATGATATCCTGTCGATGTTGGTGGAAAAGTTTCCCGACGGGTATGAGGATACCGATATCATCCGTTTCCGAAATGCTCAGAATGAACTAATCGAAGCTGTGGAAGTCAGAACAGAAGACACCATTTATCTGGTTAAAGTCAGTAAAAAACTGGCCACCCGAATTGAGAACTTTGAAGAAGATGAAGATCTGGATGTAGAAGTAGAATCCATTGCACCGGTTAAAGGCCTTGGTCTGGATGACGACATTGAAGAAGTTGACGTGAATGACGAAGATGAAGACACGGACGATGACGATATAGAAATTGATCCGCTTAAAGATGCCGGAGGTTCTGATGACGACGAAGACGACGATGATTTTGACGAAGAACCTTCTGACGAAGAAGAGGACGACGAAGAATACTAAACAAGAGCCCTTTAAGGGCTCTTATTGTTTTAATAAAGCATTTTGATTTCTTTAACCCCAAAAGAAACAACCGTCTCATTTTCCAGCAAAACAGTCAACAAACCATCAGACGAAACCTGTTGGATGATGCCCATAAACTTCTCCCCTTTTGCCTTTTCAAACGCCATGGGTACACCCCGCTTAAACAGCTTCTGATGATAGAGATTCCATATGGAATCCGGTTCAACATTCACCTTCTGAACAAACTGTCTGATGGCCGTACAAAGCTCCTGCAACAATGTATCCAGCTCATAATCAACACCGGTTATCATTTTTAACGAAGCCGCATGGGGAAGATGCTCAAAACCAGGCTGGTTTACATTTAAACCAATGCCTATCACAGAAAATACCTCGCCATCCGGCTTAAAGCTGTTTTCAATCAAAATACCGCCGATTTTGTAGTTACCTGACATTATGTCGTTTGGCCATTTAACTGCTACAGACGGAATCCGGTGTTTTTCCAACACAGAAAGTACCGCCAATGAAACCACCATATTAAGGGTATAAAGCTGCTCAACTGCAACAATTAAATCTTTTATCAAAATACTGAACGTCAGGTTCTTGCCCGAATCAGACAACCAGACGGACCCCATTTGACCTTTCCCTTGGGTTTGGCTAACCGCCGTTACTACCGTATAATTTGTCACCACCTGTTTGGTCATTAAAGCCTTTAAATAATCATTAGTAGAATTTATGGCACTCAGTTTGATGATATCCATAGAAATAAATTATATAAAAATCGTTCTAAAGTTGTGTTAAGCTTCAAAAATAAACACAAATTTTGATAACTTTGCGAAAATATTAAAATAGTAAATGGCGAATAAGAAAGTTAGTAAAGATGAGTTGCTGGTAAACATCATCAAAGGAATTGAAGAAGTTAAGGGAAATGACATCGACATTTTAGATTTAAGAGAAATCGAAAATACCGTCTGCGATTATTTTATCATCTGCAACGGTAACTCCAATACACAGGTTAACGCTATCGTTAACTCCGTTCAGAAAACCGTTTCTAAACAATTAAAAGACAAACCCTGGCATGTGGAAGGTACCGACAATGCCGAATGGGTTTTGATGGACTATGTGGACATCGTTGTGCATGTATTTCAAAAGCATGTACGTGAGTTTTACAACATCGAAGGGCTATGGGGCGATGCCAAAATCACCACCATCCCAAACAAAATTTAAAAATTGCTAAAGAAGAAAACCGATAATGTCAAAAGAAAATAATTCTGCACCAAACCCAAATCCGAATAAATTTAAATTTAACCCTTGGCTGGTTTATTTTATTGTTGCCGGGATTTTTATTTTTATCAGTATTATCTCCGGCGGAAGCTCCTTTCAGGAACCGGGAAAATTAACCATTTCAAAATTCAATGAATACCTTGAAAAAGGCGAAATTGAAAAAGTATTGGTGTACAGCAAAGGTGAAAACCTGAGTGAGGCAGAAATTTATATGACCAAAGAGGCCTTGAAAGACAAAAAACACAAAGGCGTTGTGAAAGATGTTTTAGGCCGTGAAAACAAAGGAGCACACTATCTTTTGCCTAATATTGGCGACACCAAACTGTTTCAGGACAAACTGGAACAAGCCAAAAAAGAAAACAAATTAGCCGATTATAATTACCTGGTCAAAAGCAACTGGTCCGGCATACTGATTAATTTATTACCCATCATCCTCATTGTCGTAATCTGGATTATCATCATGCGTAGAATGTCCGGCGGCGGTGCCGGCGGTGGTGGCGGACAAATCTTTAACATTGGTAAATCAAGAGCCAAACTGTTTGATGAAAAAACGGATGTGAAAGTAACATTTAAAGACGTGGCCGGGTTAGAAGGAGCAAAAGAAGAGGTTCAGGAAATTGTTGAATTCCTGAAAAACCCTGAAAAATACACCAATTTAGGCGGTAAAATCCCCAAAGGAGCTTTGCTGGTGGGCCCTCCCGGAACCGGAAAAACATTGCTGGCCAAAGCCGTAGCCGGCGAAGCCAAAGTGCCTTTCTTCTCGTTGTCGGGTTCCGACTTTGTAGAAATGTTTGTGGGTGTCGGTGCTTCCAGAGTACGGGATTTGTTTAAACAAGCCAAAGACAAATCACCGGCCATTATTTTTATTGATGAAATTGATGCCGTGGGAAGAGCCCGCGGAAAGAATAACTTTTCAGGCTCAAACGACGAAAGAGAAAATACGCTGAACCAATTGCTGACCGAAATGGATGGTTTTGGCACCAACACCAATGTTATCGTATTGGCAGCCACTAACCGGGCAGACGTGCTGGACAAGGCATTAATGAGGGCAGGACGTTTTGACCGCCAGATTTATGTGGATTTACCGGACATTCGCGAACGTAAAGAAATTTTTGAAGTACACTTAGGCCCTTTGAAAAAAGAAGAAGGATTAGATACTGAATTTTTAGCGAAACAAACCCCCGGATTTTCAGGAGCCGATATTGCCAATGTTTGTAACGAAGCCGCTCTGATTGCTGCCAGGAACAATAAAAAAGCCGTAGGCAAACAGGATTTTCTGGATGCTGTTGACCGGATTGTGGGCGGATTAGAAAAGAAAAATAAAATTGTAACGCCCGAAGAAAAACGAGCTATCGCTACCCACGAAGCCGGCCATGCCACCGTAAGCTGGATGCTGGAACATGCCGCACCGCTCGTAAAAGTAACCATCGTACCAAGAGGTCAAAGCCTTGGAGCCGCCTGGTATTTGCCGGAAGAGCGATTGATTGTACGCCCCGACCAGATGCTCGATGAAATGTGTGCCACCATGGGCGGTAGAGCTGCCGAAAAAGTAATCTTCAATAAAATTTCAACCGGAGCGTTGAGCGACCTGGAAAAAGTAACCAAACAGGCCCGGGCCATGGTGACCATTTACGGCTTGAATGATAAGTTGGGGAACATTACCTATTATGACTCATCCGGACAAAGCGAATATAATTTTTCTAAACCTTATTCAGAAGAAACCGCTGTGACCATCGACAAGGAGATCTCTAATTTAATAGAAGGTCAATACCAGAGAGCCATCAAATTGTTGGAAGAAAACAAAGACAAACTGATCCAGCTGGCCGATATTTTGATTGAAAAAGAAGTGATTTTTAAAGACGATTTAGAAGCCATTTTCGGCAAACGACCCTTTGGGGACGAAAACCATGTGTCCGTCGGGATTGTCTAAATTTCGTTATTTTGACCAAAAAGCACAAAAAACTCAATTCAATGTCACTTTTGAATTGAGTTTTTTTTATCTTTGAACGATTTCAATTACGAATAGCAGAATTGTTTAAAAAAGTATGAGTCTTTTTAAAAAATTATTTGGTGCCGGAAACGATGCTTCTGATGAAAGTAAAGAGAAAGAAGCAAGCCCGTTTAACCCCGAATCCAAAATTCCGGTGGACGAAATGTTTACTTTCAATTTTAAAAAAAATGGAGGTAAATTTTTGTATTGCGAAAATCTAGAGGAAGTAAACGAACAATTTTTGAATATCCTGGAAGAAAATGATTGGTTTGAATGCGAAGCCGTTTGCTATGAACCCAAACTGTATCATTTTTTAGATGAAAACAAACTGACCTATAAAAACACAACCCAGCCGAAATTCCTTTTAGCCAGTTGTGAAAACCTGATAGCCGACGAAGGTTCGGTTTTACTGACCTCTAACCAGATCAAACAAAACAAACCCCACGAATTACCGGCAAACATTGTTGTTTTTGCCACCACCAGCCAGATATTAGAAAGCAAAAGTGACGGTTTAAGGGAAATTAAAAAACGCTACGACAAAGACTACCCCACTAATATTACTACCATTAAATATTTTGAAAAAGCAAAAGAAGAAGATTTTCTTCACTATGGCAGTGCAGCTAAAAACCTGTATCTCCTGCTTTTAGAAGATCTATAAGATGAATGAAACGCTTATAAGAGCTTTATCGGGTGCAGTCTATATTCTTTTGTTGTTAAGCTGCATACTTTACTCAAACATTACCTTTTACATTCTGTTTGGCCTTTTTATGGCTTTGGCCGTGCTTGAATTCTGCAAGCTGGTTAAACTCAACTTTATTATACCGCTCTTTTTGGCCATTGCAAGTTATGCTGTTTTCTACAATGCCCCGTTTCATCCGTTGTATGACGGAATAATCACGGTGGTCAGCATAATGGTTTCCTTACAACTCGCTGTCTTTCTGTTTTCAAAAAAAGACAAAACATTCAAAGAATATGAGAAATGGCTGTATGTAATCGGTTATATCATCCTGCCGTTCATCATCTTAACTAAAATACCCATTGGTGCCAAAGGGTATAACCCCAGAATATTGGTTGGTATTTTTATCCTGATCTGGACCAATGATACATTTGCTTATGTGGTGGGCAAATCCATCGGAAAACACAAGCTCTTTGAACGTATATCTCCCAAAAAAACCATCGAAGGTTTTTTGGGCGGTTTAACCTTCAGTATTTTAGGCAGTATGGCCATTGCAAAATTCTTTATCGGAACATCCAATGTCGGAATTTGGATTGGAATAGCCATATTAGTTAGTATATTTGCAACATTAGGTGATTTAATACAGTCAAAATTTAAACGATTAGCCGGAGTAAAAGACAGCGGCAAAATAATGCCCGGTCACGGAGGCGTTCTGGACCGGTTAGACAGTATCATCTATGTGGCACCGTTCATTTTTTTGTTTTATCAAATTTTAAATTATGTTTCATAAAGAAGGAGCAAAAATTATTTTAGCAGCTACGGTCAGTGTAGCGGCCATCATTTTATTGGCAGATTATTTTATAGCCTTAACCTGGTTGAAAATGACCATTCAGATCATCGGGTTGATTTTTTTGATCCTCATTTTGCAGTTTTTCAGAAACCCGAAAAGAGTAACCCCCAACAGCGATCAACACGTCATTGCACCTGTTGACGGAAAAGTGGTGGTGATCGAAGAGGTTGATGAACCCGAATATTTTAAGGATAAAAGATTGCAGGTCTCCATTTTTATGTCGCCCGTCAACGTGCATGTAACCCGTTATGCCGTAAACGGAAAAATCAATTTCAGCAAATACCATCCGGGGAAATATTTAGTGGCCTGGCATCCGAAAGCCAGCAGTGAGAACGAACGCACAACCGTAGTTATCGAAAACAGGATTTTCGGCGAAATCCTCTATCGCCAGATTGCCGGAGCCCTGGCCCGAAGGATTGTAAACTATGCCAAAGAGGGCACTATGGTGAAACAAGGTGACGATGCCGGTTTTATAAAATTTGGTTCGAGAGTAGATTTATTCTTACCTTTAGATACTAAAATAAATGTTCAACTAAACCAAACTGTAAAAGGAGGTGAAACCGTTGTAGCCGAAAAGTAACATGACGGAAAAAGATTTAGATACCCGTTTTCAGGAGGCTTTTGAAAAAGCATCTAACATGACCGAAGCATTGCCGCAGGATGTTATGTTACGGATTTATGCCTATTATAAACAAGCGACACACGGAACAATAGGCCACAAACAACTAAACAACAGCGATTTACGAAATGCTTTTAAAACCAATGCGTGGATGCAGATCAGCCATATCACGCCGGATGAAGCCAAAGAACGCTATATTGAAACCATTAACTCATTACTCAATAAAAAAAAATAATATGATGAAAAAACTAATGCTATCAGCGTGCATAGCCACAATATTGCTAAGCTGCAACAACAGTAAAAAATTAGAAGAAGTGGTGGAAGTTCCTTTACCGGAAAAAGAAGAAACAGTCGTTGAAATGGGCAATCCGGCCGATGTAAAAGTGGACGAAGGCGGTACCTTTGAAATGATTCCGTTGCCCTATGCCTACAATGCCCTGGAACCTCATATTGATGCCAAAACGATGGAAATTCACTTCTCCAAACATCATTTGGGGTATGCCAATAACCTGAACAAAGCCATTGCCGGAACAGAAATGGCCAACATGTCTATTGAAGACATCTTAAAGAAATTGGATCCTGAGAACAAAGCGGTACGCAATAACGGTGGCGGATACTACAACCATAACTTCTTTTGGGAAATCATGGCGGCCAACAAAGGTGGCGAACCAACCGGTGCCGTTGCAGAAGCCATTGCAAAAAATTTCGGAAGTTTTGCTGATTTTAAAACACAATTTACAGAAGCCGGTATGAAACAATTTGGTTCAGGCTGGGCATGGTTAGTGGTAGATAAAACCGGTAAACTGACGATTATGACTACCGCCAACCAGGATAATCCGTTAATGACCCGATTAGGGAATACCGGAACGCCGATTCTGGCTGTTGACGTATGGGAACATGCCTATTATTTAAAGCACCAGAACAAAAGAAAAGAGTATTTAGAAGGCTTCTTTAACGTGATCAACTGGGATAAAGTAGCGGAAAAATATGCCGCTGCGACAGCCGCAAAATAAAAATATGTTATACTGTACCAAAAAGGTTTATTGATCTCGGGGTCAATAAACCTTTTTTTATTTTTCGGCTTTCCGTTCCAAAATCACTTCCACCGGTCGGTTAGTTCTCGGTCCGAATTGCTGAGCCTGCCGCTCATTTTCAGAAGAACACAAAATGTATATGTTAAACGGATAAAGCTGCAGAAGCTGTGTTTCAAAATGACCGCCGTTCGCATCGCCATCAATATCCTGAATCTTGATAAAATAGTTATCTGCCTTAAACGTATTGGAAACCGAAAGAAGATAGTTTTCTCTGGCAAACGGAAAAAACCATTTGGATTCCGCTGTATCAGCGGTTACTTTATTTCCGGCCTTATCAACTTTATAATTCAGTTTAAAAATCAGCGGTTCATTCCGGTTGGTCCAGCTCAGTAAGTTATTCACGTTGATCACATCCCTGCCCAGACTGTCGGCAATGCTGATCCGCAGTCCTTTAATGGTTTCTGAACTTCCTTTTTCGTGCACATGAATCACCAGATACGACGTAAAATCATAACCGCAGTGCTGGGCATTAATTACCTGTGTCCGGGCAGAAAAAGGAATGAGCAGTATAAATAAAAACAGAATTCTCATACTTATTTAATGATGTGTAAAGATACGAAAACAAACGTTGTGCCAAATAATAGCACGCGGATTAAACAGGTTAGAAAGCTAAACGCCGGTGAAAGCCGGTTTTAAAAATTGTTTGCAAAAAAACTGCCTGCTTTGCGGGATGTTTCTATTTCGACTTCTTCATCTTTCGGAATGACAAAATCACAATACAAAAAAAGCACTCTTTTCAGAATGCTTCTTACTTTTTTTTATTGAACACTGATTCTGTAGGTTTAATCAATTTCCGCTGATTTTTTTTGATTGATTAGGGAAATATCTATTTTAACAGCATAATCCGCAACATTAAACCTGAAACATTCAATACCTACTTACTTTACCTCCATCAACTCCACATCAAAAATCAGCGTAGCATCAGGCGGAATCACCCCACCGGCTCCGCGGGAACCGTAACCGAGATAAGACGGGATCACAAAACGGGCTTTGTCCCCCACTTGCAATAACTGAATCCCTTCGTCCCAACCTTCAATCACATGCCCTTTTCCAAGCGGGAAGTCAATCGGCTGTTTTCTTTTATAAGAAGAATCAAAAACCATTCCGTTATCCAACGAACCGGTGTAGTGAACCGATACGGTTTTACCTTTTTCAGCTTGTTTTCCGTTTCCTTTCTGAATGATTTTATACCGTAAGCCGCTTTCTGTTTTATCAAATCCTGCCGCTAATTTTTCCAACGCTTCTTCGGCTAACTTTCTTTCTTCGGCTAATCGTTTTTCACGGGAACCTTCAAAGGTTCTGAAGGCTTCAATGGCATTCCATTTTTGGGCTTCCTCGCCTACCCTGACAATTTCCAGGCTTTCAATGGCATCACCCTGAGCAATGGCATCCACCACATCCTGTCCTTCTACCACATAACCAAATACGGAATGCTTTTTGTCTAACCACGGAGTAGCCACATGGGTGATAAAAAACTGTGAGCCGTTTGAACCCGGTCCGGCATTGGCCATTGACAATACTCCCGGTCCGTCATGACGCAGGTCCGGGTGAAATTCATCGTCAAACTGATAACCCGGTCCTCCGGTTCCCTGTCCTTGCGGACACCCGCCCTGAATCATAAAATCAGAAATAACCCGGTGAAACTTTAACCCGTCATAATATGGTTTTCCCATCGGTCTGGCCTCATTTTCCAGCTGCCCTTCGGCTAAACCGACAAAATTCCCTACTGTGCCCGGTGTTTTATCGTGTGTCAGTTTTACTAAAATACTTCCTTTTGTGGTGTTGAATTTAGCGTATATTCCGTTTTCCATTTTGTGTTTTTTTGAATTGAGGTGCAAATTTACTACATTAACCTGTAAGGTCTAATTAAATTTAAATTAATTTAACCACATAAGCACATAGTTTTTTAACCTGTAGTGCATGATTAGTTAGCCACAGATGCACAGATTTTTTATGTTTTTATCCGGAAAATTATATTTCACAGCTTTAATCGGGTGCAAAGCATTTAATATCCGTGTAATTGGTACTTCATTTTTTTAAATTATTATTGACTTCGTATCTGTGAATCTGTAGCTTAAAAAAAATTCCCTGCAAAACAACGTATTATGTTTTTAATGATAATGCACCACGGTTTTTTTACTAAATTTAAAGATGCTTTACTAAAAAGCAGAACATGATTATGCTTGCTTTTAACTGTGATTCTGTTTAACAGTACCAGTGCTGATGTGGATTCACCTTTATTTTCAGAAAGATTGTTGATTATTGAAAATGAATTTTCTTGTATTTGCAACATCCCCCAGCCCGGATTACTTCACCTAACTTTTTATTTTAAGCGGAGTTCAGTGAACTTTGTTTGAAACGGAAAGCTTTTTTAAAAAAACAAATTAGTTTTATTGACCTGACAAAGCGACCCCGGGAGCTCTTGCCGGGGCTTACAAAACTTTTGTTTTGAAAAAAACTTGTAGTAAAAAGCCGGAATAGCTGCCGAAAAATAAGTATTTTTGCCAAAAATTATACCTATGCGAATTGATATTATCACGGTGTTACCGGAACTGTTGCGGAGTCCGTTTGAAGCATCTATTTTAAAGCGTGCCATCGACAAGGGGCTGGTAGAAGTGCATGTGCACAACCTGCGTGATTATACGACCAACAAACAAAAAAGCGTGGACGATTATCAGTTTGGCGGTGGTGCCGGAATGGTCATGTCAATTCAGCCGATAGACGACTGCCTTGCCAAACTAAAAAGTGAACGCAACTATGACGAAGTGATTTATATGACTCCGGATGGCGAAACGCTCAACCAGAAAATGGCCAATTCGATGTCGATGCTTCAAAACATCATTATTTTATGCGGTCATTACAAAGGTGTCGATCAGCGGGTTCGCGATCATTTTATCACCAAAGAAATTTCGATCGGTGATTATGTACTTTCGGGTGGTGAATTGGGTGCAGCGGTGCTGAGTGATGCAATTATCCGCCTGATCCCGGGCGTGTTGAGCAATGAAACATCGGCTTTAACCGACAGTTTTCAGGACAATCTGTTATCAGGTCCCATTTATACCCGCCCGGCAGACTACAAAGGCTGGAAAGTACCCGATGTGTTACTGAGCGGAAATTTTGCCGAAATTGATAAATGGCGTGAGCATCAGGCCTATGAACATACCAAGCTCAGAAGGCCTGATTTGCTGGAGGAATAGTTTTGTCGGTTATCTGCTGTCTGCTCTATGTTCTATACGCATTATATTCTCTGTTTTTGATTCCGCAAGCTTTGTGTTTTTAATTATCTTTGTGTTTGTAACACCTATTTATGCACACAAACTTACGCACGGTAAATGTAACCCGCTACATTAGCCCTTTACGGGAAGGTGGTTCACTGCCCGCTTTGGCCGAAGCTGATGACGATTTTAAATATGTTTTAAAATTCCGGGGTGCCGGCCATGGTGTAAAAGCGTTGATTGCTGAATTCCTGGGCGGTCAGATTGCAAAATTTCTTGATTTGCCGGTACCGGAATTGGTATTTGCCAACCTTGACGAAGCCTTTGGAAGAACCGAGGGAGACGAAGAAATTCAGGATCTGCTGCAAGCCAGTCAGGGACTGAACCTGGGGCTGCATTTTCTTTCAGGAGCCTTAACGTATGATGCCGCCGTAAATGACTGCGATGCCCTGCTGGCCTCTAAAATTGTCTGGTTAGACGCTTTTATCACTAACGTTGACCGCACATTTAAAAATACTAACCTGTTGCTCTGGAAAAAAGAACTCTGGTTAATTGATCACGGTGCCGCCTTTTATTTTCACCACGCCTGGGATAACTGGAAAAACAACGCACAGACTCCTTTTGCACTTATCAAGGATCATGTGTTGCTCCCCAAAGCCTCCCGGTTAGAGGAAGTACACGCAGCGTTTACAACAAAATTAAACGATACCGTTTTGCGGGAAATCGTGGACCAACTACCGGAAGACTGGTTGCTTTGGGAAGATCAGGCTATGACTCCTGCTGAACTGAAAGAAGTGTACAGTCAGTTTTTAGCCATCCGGTTGGCCAATGCTTCCGTCTTTTTAAAACAAGCCCAAGATGCACGCACCACACTTATATGAGTACGCCGTAATCCGCGTTGTACCCAGAGTAGAACGCGAAGAATTTATTAACATCGGCCTGATGCTGTTCTGCAAGCACCAGCGTTATCTGCGGGTTCAGTATGCAATACCGGCAGATAAAATAAGGTGTTTTGCTCCTGAATTTGACCTGGAACAGCTCAACATCAACCTGACATCATTTTCCGGTATCGGTTCCGGTAAAAAAGAAAGCGGTCCGATTGCTGCCTTAGACATTGCTGAACGGTTCCGTTGGTTAACCGCCGTAAAAAGCTCATCCCTACAAACCTCCCGGCCGCACCCCGGATTGAGTTTCAATTTAGACGCAACGTTTGAACGGCTGTTTGCAGAGCTGGTTTTGTAAATGAAGGTTTTTATTCCGTAGCTCTGCTATGCAGTGCAAAAAAGCTAAAATCTGAAAAAAATCCCTGTTTTTCGCTCCAATCAAAAAAGTTTAAACCACTTTAATGTAAACCTAACGCTTTACTTCATAGGCCGAAGACAGGCTGAAAAATCCTAACCTCTATTTCAGCACTTTTTACCTGTTCCACTCTTTGAAATCCGTATTTCTTTTTAAATAAACCATTTCACAAGAGGATTATTTTTAGCGTAACATCAATATTGTTACATTTGTGATAAAACCATCGGCTTCGTTTCAGTATATTGTCGAATCAATTTTTCTGAAGATGAAAAAGTACTTGTTTTTCTTTTTGATTCCATTCTTAGTATTATCGCAAACTGAGTTAAAGGATTCTGAACTCCTTTTAAAAAAATCGGATTCGTGCTTTAACGAGATGAACTACAATTGTGCATTGGAATTTACCGAAAAAGCAGAAAAGTTATCCCAGAACAATCCTGCCCGGTTAAATTTGATTGCGACCAAAAAAGCAGCTTGTTATTTAAAAATTAAACTTTTTGACCATGCCCTGAAAGCTATTGAAAAAATTAAACTGACAAATCCTGCCAATATAGAAGAACTTGAAAACTATCTGAAGTCTTTAAATATCAGAGCCAATGTTCATTATTCAAAATATGAAGATGAATTGGCCATAAAATATTATGTAAAGATTGACTCTATTTGTCAAACATACAATCATACCAGCGAAACGCAATTAAAAGCACTGCAAAATATTGGCCTCATGTTCTTAAGGGGCTACGAAGATGGTAAAAAGCCAAAACACCTCAGAGCTCAAGAGTTCTTTCAGTCAGCTTACAACAAAGCAGGTCAAGCCGGTATTGAAAATGAGAAACATACCGCCGGGTTATATTTGGGTTCAATGTATTTGCAATTGGAAAAACCGGATGTTCAAAAAGCAATAAAACTGTATGAAGCGGCCAAAAACTATTTTGAACAAAACAATTTGTTAGCAGAACTCAATGAGGTATATTGGGCTTACTCCTCTCTTTATGCTTTGACAAAAGACTATCAAAAAGCAGAAGCATATTACCTGGAACGAATTAAAGTAAATGATATGAAAGACGTGCCTCATCAATTGGGTACCGCCTATTGGAGTTATGCAGGCTATTTGATGGAAAGAAAAAAGTATGCTATGGCGATAAAGAATTATCAATATGCCATTGATAACCTCAACAAAGTGAAAAATAAAGATTTTGGCATCATTGCTTCTTGTTATTACTATATTTCATTAGCATATTCCAAAAACGGAGAAGATAAAAAAGCCTATTCCTATTTAACGGATTATTTGGTTTACAAGGATAGTCTTGATATTAAACAAAACCAAATCGCCTTTAATGAGTTAGAAACCAAATACCAAACCGAAAAAAAAGAACAGGAAATCAAGTTGCTTTCGGCCGAAAATGAACTGGCTCAAAAACAACAATACTTCTACATAGGATTGATTGGTCTTTTGGTTTTATTGGGGGTAACCCTTTTTTTTCTCTACCGCAATAAGATCAAAACTGCCGCTAAAATCAGCGAGTTAAACGAAATGAAATCACGGTTCTTTGCGAATATTTCACATGAATTCAGAACACCGCTTACACTCATCAAAAGCCCGGTACAACAATTACGGACAACCGTTTCCGATGACAAACAAAAAAACCAGCTCAATCTGGTTGAAAAAAATGCCGACCGGATGCTTGAACTGGTTGATCAGCTACTTGAACTCTCTAAACTGGACAGTGGCTCCTTAACGCTTCTTTTAAAAGAAGGCAACCTTGCTGATTTTCTGAAATCTGTTGCCGAACCGTTTGCCTTTCAGGCCAACGAAAACAAACGTACATTTCATGTAAACATTCAAAATAGCAAAGAAAGCCACTTTTTTGATAAAGATGTCCTCCAAAAAATCATTTCTAACCTGCTTACCAATGCATTAAAATATACCCCTGAAGGCCACGTGATCCATTTTTCATCTTCTGTTGAAAAAGACACCTTATTTTTTTCTGTAACCAACACCGGCGTAACACTCAAAAAAGAAGAACTACCCGGACTCTTTGAACGCTTCTACCAGAAAACAGGCAGCCAAACCGGTGTCGGAATCGGTCTGGCACTGGTAAAGGAGCTGGTTGAATTATACCGGGGCAATATCACCACTTCATTAAAAAATGACGAGCTTACCTTTTCCGTTTCGCTTCCGCTCACAGTTTCAAAAGGAACGAATATATCTGTTTCACCCCCATCGAATCTGCCGGCAAATCCAGCTGTCCATACAGACGGAGAATTACCAATCCTCCTGATTGCGGATGACAATGCCGAAATAAGAGCCATTCTGTGTGATCTTTTTTCGGAACAATACCGGGTCATCGTGTCTGAAAACGGTGAATCTGCTCTTGACCTGGCTGTGCATGAAATACCGGATTGTATCATTTGCGATGTTATGATGCCGAAGCGGGATGGCTTTGCTCTCACCAAAGCCCTTAAGTCCAACGAACTTACCTCCTTTATTCCGGTGGTGCTTCTCACTGCAAAAAAGAACGAAGATGCTCATCTCGAAGCGTTAAAAAGCACTGCAGATGCTTTTTTGACAAAACCGTTTAACCACGATATCCTTAAAGCAACTGTTCAGCAACTAATCAGCGAACGGAAAAAACTGCAAAAACGCTACAGTCAGGAACTTATTTTAAAACCGGTTGACATTGTCATTAACTCAGTAGATGAAAAGTTTTTGCAAAAATTGCAAACTATTCTGGATACACAATTGGCCAATGCAGATTTTACGGCCGAAGAATTTGCCACACAAATCGGCATCAGCCGTATGCAGTTACACCGCAAATTAAAATCACTTTTAGGTGTTTCGGCAACCGAGTTCATTCGAAATGAACGATTGAAAAATGCTGCCGGACTGCTCAAAAAAGGCAACGGCAACATCTCTGAAATTGCCTATTCGGTAGGGTTTAATGAAATATCTTATTTTTCAAGATGCTTTAAGGATTACTTTGGCTGCACACCTACCGAATATGCCGAGAAAAAATAATTACTCCCGCAATACCTTATTTTACCGGCTTTTTTAATCATGTTACATAATTTCAAATCCCTGTTACATCTGTGACAGGGATTTTTTGGGGTTTAAAATACTTTTAACCCGAACAAAATACATCCGAATGCAAAAGAAAAACCGGCAACGCGTTGAAGCAAAAATCGAAAAGCTTCCCGATAAAATAATATACCTCAACATCAACCATTTAGAAAAAGGAGATTATGAACTCAACATTATTCATCAGAAAAAAATAATCAAGAAAACAACCTTTAATAAAAAATAACCATGAAAAAAATTTCAACCTACCTAAGTTTTTGTTTAATCATCGCTCTGGCAAGCTGCAGTAGTGAGGATGATCAGCCGCAAGGCTACTTTCCTGTCTCTATTGAAAAAACCGATTTTGCCAACGCAGGAAACAACAATAGAATTGAATTGGAATACAATACCCAAAACCAGATCAGCCGGATAGAAATAATAAATCCGAGCGGAAACAATACCCTGAAAATATTAACCTATACCGGTAATCGGTTAACACAAACGGTAACAACCTATTCCGGCGACAGTGAAACCCGCAACTATATTTATAATGCAAGCGGTCAGCTATCCTCAATTGTAGAAATCGACGAAGACTCAACCTCAACCTATCCGGTTACGTATGATGAGGCAACAAATTCCTACACACTAATCGACGGAACCGATTACTTTTCAGTATTTCTCAATGCAGATGGTAACGCCATACGGTATGAAAATAGTTTTTTTACCGATATTATCTTAACATTAGACAATAATCTATCCGGTATATTCAGATTTCTGGAACCACAAATCGCTTATCAATATGAATTCGCACTGTTTTCAGGAATAGATTTTTACTTCATGAGTACACAACAGATCAATCGTTTTCAGTTTGGGGTACAGGATTTGGAACCGATTTATACCCGCAACCAAAATGATATGATTTCTACCGTTATTTATAACCTTACTGCCGGTGGTGGATTTCAATACACCTATACCTATAGCAACAGAAACTTATAAAACCTGATCCTATGAGAACTTTATTTTTATGCATTACGCTTTTTTATTGCACTGTTCTACAGGCACAATTTCTCGAAAAATTAAGCAAAAAAGCAGAAAAAGCAGCCGAACGCACTGTTGAAAAACGGGTTGAAAGAGAAACATCCAAAAAAACAGATAAAGCATTAGACAAGGTGTTTGATGAAGACAAATCAACAAAAGAAACCTCCAAAACACCTTCTGCTAAATCAGAAAAAAATGCTTCGCAATCCAAAAAAGAGATGGTAACCGGCAGTCAATTCTTCCCTAATGGCCGTGTAGTGTTTACCGAAACATTCGCACAAGATGCCACGGGAGATTTTCCGGCCAATTGGGAAACCAATTCCGGCGGACAGGTAATTTTGGCAGACGGTCAAAAAGCCCTGCAACTCAATCCGAACGGAAACTACATGGCTAAAACCGGAAAACTGCCCGAAAATTATGCATTGGAATTTGATTTGATAACCGAAAATTTAGATTATAAAAGCTTGTCAGGTTCCGGATTCGGTATCGTTTTTTTAAATGAAAAAACACTGAATAAACCCAAAAAAGGAGGAAAATTTGGCTTTTCGTTATGGAAAGGTTCTACTGTTTGCAACAAAATTCAAGTGGAAAACTGGGGCAACTCTTCTACAAAAATCAACAACTCCATCCCGTTTCAAATGCAGGAAAAACTTAATTCCACAATGCATTTTACGGTTGTGGTTAATCGTTCAAGACTACGCGTGTATATCGATGGGGAAAAAGTGATTGATTTACCTTCTTTTTTAACAGACAATTTAGGAAACTATATTCAATTTTACTTAAAAGGAACGGATGCCAAAGAAAACCATATTGTGGCACTTTCTGCTATAAAAATTACCGAAGAAGGCGAGGATATCCGTTCTAAAATTTTAAAAGGCGGATTTTCTACCAACCAGATATTATTTGATTCCGGTTCTGATAAAATCAAAAAAGAATCGTTTGAAATTCTTGAAAAAATCGGGAAGGTCTTACAGGAAGACACCTCCTTACAGGTTAATATTATCGGTCATACCGACAGCGACGGAGATGATGCAAAAAACATGGCCCTTTCCAAAGCCAGAGCGGCCTCGGTCATGAACTACCTGACGGATCAAATGAAAATTGATCAAAAAAGACTTCAGTTTCAGGGTCGTGGCGAAAACGAGCCCATTGCTTCCAATGCATCTCCTGAAGGAAAAGCACAGAACAGACGGGTAGAATTTAAAGCCATACACAAATGAAAACAGTTGTTAAAGTGATTGCAGGATTAGCTTCTGCCACAGTGGCCGGAATGGCTTTCGGTGTTATTCCCAATCCGTTTCAAGATCAACACGAAGCCGCCGCAAGCCATCGGATACATGAAATGAAAGTGCGATGGAACCACGACGGAAAAGCAGAATCAGTTCCCGTCGTTGAACAAGGAATACCGTTTGATGATGCCAAGTATATTAATCTGCAACCGGACATAAGTGTCAACCCATTAAAAACAGCCGGCGTTTTTCAGTTTGATTATGAAATCGAACAGTACATTTCTGTCGATGGTAAATCCGGTAACTTCCGCTATAAAGTAAACAGCAACGACAACTCAATGTATGTGCACGGAACTGACATAACCGAAAATCCCTTATTTGCCCAGCTAAAGGCAAATCCTTTGTTACAAAAATACACCTTTGAATTCTTAATCCGGAATGCTGAAAATGATTGGATGCTGTTTATGACCCATACCGATGAAGGAAAAATCTGCCTCAAAATGCCGTCCGGATTAACTTTTTCCGGTATAATCACCGACCAGCACCTCAAAAATATGGAGGTGTTGAATTCTGCCAAGGAAAATGCCGGAATGGGTCTGAACAATGCTCCTTTAGAACAATACAAAGGTTACTTTACCGACGAAAAAGGACACAAAAAAGCAATTACATTTTGGATGGCCAAAGAAGAAGCTCAAATTGCCACCGGCGTTCCTGTTATGGGTTTTGGTGTGGGGGTTTTTAAAAACGTTCCGGAACAAAAACAACAGTTCCTGGCCATAACAGAAACGAACGAAGGAGTAATGAAACTGCTAAACCTTGAAAAAATTGACCCGTGGGGCATCAACACCAAAAATTACCGCAATATCACATTCGATTATCATCTGCCGTCCGGTCAAGCAAAAGCAGAGGATATGGTGAGCTGGTTAAAAAACAAACAGAATGAAATCACAGCCCTGCGGGCAGAACGCAAAAATTGTCCGTCTCACCAAAAAGGAAGCGAATGCCGAAAAGAAATTGAGAAACAAATCAAACAAATTCAGCAAGAAATTGCGTCAAAAGCCACTCAACTGGGCAAACAATATCTTCCACCGGTACAGTAATTAACCTAACCGCTAATATGATGAAAAAAATTATTCTTCTTTTGTTCCTATCCCCTTTTGCTACCCTGTCGCAGGTAGGTGTAAATACCGTCAATCCCAATGCTATGATGGACATTACCTCTGCCAATAACGGATTGTTAATTCCGCGTGTAACACTGCTCTCTGCCACGGATAACACCACCGTAGTGAATCCGCAAGGCGGAACGTTGATCACTTCTACTTTAGTCTATAACACCACCCCTTCCGGAGTGAGTCCTGATCACGTAATAGCCGGTTTTTACTACTGGAACGGCAGCCGGTGGGTGGCTGTAGGTTCAGACGGAAGCGATTGGACCACCACCGGAAACACCGGTACCAACCCAACCAACAACTTTATCGGTACCTTAGACGACGTTGATTTTAGAATCCGCACCAACAATGCTCTTCGGTTTAATTTTACCAACAACGGTCGGCTAAGGGCTTATGACAATGGCTTAGCTGCTCAACCTACCTATTCCTGGATGGGAGACGAAGATACCGGAATATGGCGACCGGCGGCCAATACGCTGGATTTGGCCACTACCGGCACCTCCCGGATCAGGATAAACAATGACGGAAATGTAGGTGTCAGTACTACGAATGCTCCGGCCAGGTTAACCGTTCTGGGAAACCGAAACCTTCCGGCTTATCCCAATGCCGCAAGTAATGCCGTTCTACGGGTAGCCGTAAGCGGAACCGAAGGGCTGGACATCGGAAAATCTGATGCCGGAGGTAACTATGCGGCTTGGCTGCAATCGGGTTTTTCCGGTTCGGCAGATCCGCTCAGCCTGCAACCGTTAGGCGGAAATGTAGGGATTAATACACAAAACCCAAGCAATACGCTGCACGTAAACGGCACCGTACGGATTGTGGACGGTACACAGGCCAACGGACGGGTACTCACCTCCAATGCTACCGGCGTAGCCAGCTGGCAGCCCATATCCATCAACAATGTCATTGGTGTTTTACCAAGCAACGGCATCAATATTCCTTCTACCACAACAAATTTCCTGCAAACCGGCTCCTACATTGTATTACCGCCCGGCAGATGGGCCGTCAACGTGACTATGCTGATGCGTCGAACCGGCGGAACCGGGGTGGCCACACCCAATGATTCTTCTTACTGGCTACGTACCTCCTTTTCTACTTCCTCATTTGCCAATCCGGCTATAACAACCGATATTGTCGGAAGCTATTATGTGAGCGGAAACTATCCGGGTTCTGCTTTGTATTCCTTAGTGCAGGGAACGGTAGTAATCAACAATACAACCGCCGGAAACCGGACGTACTATTATATTGCCGGTGCCGTAGAAGTCATTAACTCGACCAATACCCTCGAAAACTTTGGCGGCAACTGGTGGCAGGAAAATACCCTTATTGCTTACCGGATTAATTAGGCAGCTTTGTCCTGCCCTACGCTGCAAGTCCTCGCCCTGAACGTGGTTTTTTAAAGCGGTTTTCAGGAGCTTCCGTTGGTCGCTCTGCCTCCCGCAAAAAAAACACACGTTCAGGACTCCGGGCTTTCCGCTTCGGTCAGGGCTGGGGTTTGGTGCTCATCTTCCTGTTTTTACCAAACCACAACTTACCGTGTAAAGACCAAGGTGTTCCCCTTGCTCAGGCCGGCATCAAACGCATACCCTTCGTAATGAAAACCTTTTAAATCATCCAGGGTTTCCGCATTCGTGTCAATAATATACCGCACCATCATCCCCCTAGCCTTTTTGGCAAAAAAACTGATCATTTTTAGTTTACCGTCTTTATAGTCTTTGAATTCGGGGGTAATCACCGGGACTTTCAAGGCTTTTACATCCACGGCATCAAAGTATTCATTGCTGGCCAGGTTAATAAACAATTCGCCTTGCTGAAGTTCATTATTGAGCGTCTTCGTTATTTTTGACCGCCAGAATTCATAGAGGTTTTTACTTTTACCGATCGGAAATTTAGTGCCCATTTCCAACCGATAGGGCTGCATTAAATCCAACGGTTTCAACAAACCGTATAAACCGGAAAGAATGCGGAGTTTGTCCTGCAAAGCTTCCAGTTTTTCAACAGGCAGTGTTTTGATATCCAAACCGATATATACATCACCGTTAAACGCAAAGATGGCCTGCCGTGAATTTTCAGGGGTAAAATTGTCTAAATCCCGTTCCTGGTTACGTTGCCAGTTTAAATCAGCCAGTTTATCCGAAATGGACATCAACTCCATCAATTGCTTGGGCTTTTGCTTTTTTAACTGGCGGTTAATGGTAGTGGTCTCTTTAATAAAGCAGGCAAGAGTAGATTGTGTAGTAGGTACCGGGCTTTCGTAATCCAACGATTTGGCAGGCGATATAACAATTTTCATAGCGTGTTTTTTTACCATTTCAAAAATACAAATTCATTTTTCAAAATCATATACGTAAAAATGGAAAGTATTGATGACGGCATCACCCAAAATTATACCGTCATTCCCTGCAGTTGAACAAAAAATGGTACGGCAGACTGCATTTGATGAAGTTGAATACATATCCTTCACAAGGAGAAACTTGCTATATCATGCGATGATGTTTTCTACAATGCTTGCGTATGGCCATACGCACATTGAAAATGTTCCTCATGCACACAAACCGGCCAATACTAATGGGAAGTTTTGAAATACAATGCAAATGAGCCTGTGCCTGCCTTAAAGTACATTGCAACAACCGTGATCTTACTGCTGAAACAGCCTTAAGCAAAAAATTTGTGAATTAAATCGAGTACCAGCTCAAACTGTTCCTTTTTGGTTAAGGTTGAGTTGTCAATTTCAATGGCATCAGGGGCTTTGACCAGGGGAGAATCTTCCCGGTGGGTATCAATATAATCGCGTTCCTGTACATTCTGCAGCACCTCCTCATAAGTAACCAGCTGCCCTTTTTCTGCCAGCTCATCAAATCGGCGTTTGGCCCGGGTGTGGGCACTGGCCGTCATAAATAACTTTAATTCAGCATCCGGAAACACTACGGTACCGATGTCACGGCCATCCATTACAATTCCTTTGCTCTGCCCCATTGCCTGCTGTTGCTCAACCAGTTTAGCCCTCACTTCGGATATTTCAGCTATTTTACTCACCAGGCGGGAAACTTCAATCGTACGTATTTCCTGCTCCACATTCACCTCATTTAAAAACATTTCGGCAAACCCCAGATCGGCATTGAATTGAAAATGAAGTTTTATATCGGGTAATCTTTTAATCAAACCCGCCTTATCTAAAAAATCTTCGGAAATCAATTGATTTTGCATGGCAAAAAAAGTCACCGCCCGATACATGGCTCCGGTATCTACATAAACATACCCCAGGTGTTTGGCCAACTGTTTGGCTAATGTACTTTTTCCGGTGGATGAAAATCCGTCGATGGCAATGGTTATTTTTGTCATTTCTTTGCGTTGAAGCGTAATGGTTTTAGGGAGGGCTAAGATACGCTAATTTCAAAAATCAATTTCAATTTCAAGAATCAATTTCAAAAGTCAACATATTACTCAGCGACAACTGCAGGAAAATCCAAAATATAATCCGTTGCGTAAACATCGCTTTTTTTAGTCCATTCAACCTGAAACCTGAAACCCTATCTTACTGCAAATTAATCATCAACCCAAACAAACTCGTATTGGCGGCTACGGTATACCTGGAATAGGAATAATCAAAACGCACTTTGTTAAACCGCAGACTGAATCCGGCGGAAATACCCGAAAAATGACGTTGATCCACGATCCGTAACTCCTCACCTCTTCTGAAATTATATCCTACACGAATATTAAACGCTTTTCCGGGAAACAGTTCGGCTCCTAAGATCACGTGACGCAGGGCATTGTTGAAAAAAGAAACCTTTTCCTCGTTCTGGCCTCCGTCTAAATTTCCTTCCGCCCGGGCCGGGTTAGAAAAAGCGATGTTCCACTGTTGCAGGTTTTCCAGTGTAATGTGCCAGCGAATCGGTACATTTTCCACTTCCTGCGAAATACCGGCCAGAATTTCCAGCGGTAACTTTTCCTGTGTACCGGCATAGGTGGTAAACTGCGTACCGATGTTCCGGATTACCAGAGCAAAATTAATGTCGTTCCGTTCATCAATATACAGGGCCCCGATATCAAGAGCACCGCCAAACGAATTATAACTTTCTAAGGTTGACGTAATCAATTTGGCATTCGCACCGATATAGAAGTCTGTAAACGGCACATTATAAGAGTACCCGAATGACAAAGCAGCTTCACTACCCGTAAAATCAGCGGTTTTCTGTCCATTCTCATCGTAACCTTCAAAATTGCCGTAATTCACATAACTCACTCCCGCATGAAAAGTCTGTACATGACGATCATAAGTGTAGGCATAAGCGGCAGTACCATAGGTAATTTCACCGTAATAATTTCCGTAGTTAACCGAAAGATGATTGTCCATTTCAGTATTAATACTGGCCGGATTAAAAATACCGGCATTCACATCATAATCATAATGCGTGACGACTTTACCGCCTAATGCCGCTTGCCTGGGTGAGGTGACCAGATTTAAAAACTGATATACCGATTGTCCGCCAATCTGGCTGTAGCCCACAGCACAAAAAAGAAAAACAGAAAGACGAAAAAAATGTTTAAGCATTACAGATAGAACTCAGTTGACTAAATCATAACGGTAATGCGAAGATATTATTTTTTGTCCAGTAAATTTATCTTGAAATAAAAATAAGCCCCTAAAAAAAGTTGATGCCGTTAAAAAGCATCAACTTTTTAAAAATTGCTTCTATTGCTTACAGTTTTTTTGCATTTTTTGCCTTCTGGCCGGTGATGGCCAACGCCACGACTTCACTCATTTCTTTTACATAATGAAAGGTCAGTCCCTCCAGATAGGCCGCATTTATTTCATCAATATCGTGTTTGTTTTCTGCACACAAAATGATCTCTTTGATATTCGCCCTTTTGGCTGCCAGAATCTTTTCTTTGATTCCTCCTACCGGAAGCACTTTTCCGCGAAGTGTAATTTCTCCCGTCATGGCCAGGTTCTTTTTCACCCGTTTCTGGGTTAAAACAGAAACCAGTGAAGTCAGCATGGCAATCCCGGCACTGGGTCCGTCTTTGGGCGTAGCTCCTTCCGGAACGTGAATGTGGATATTGTAATTTTGAATAACCTCCGGATTTATACCCAATAACTCTGCGTTCGATTTAATATACTCCATCGCGATGGTCGCCGACTCCTTCATCACGTTTCCTAAATTTCCGGTTAAGGTTAAAGTTCCTTTTCCTTTGGAAATCAATGATTCAATGAATAAAATATCTCCGCCAACACTGGTCCACGCCAGACCTGTCACCACACCCGCTACTTCATTACCTTCCGATTTATCTCTTTCCAAACGTGGAGCTCCCAGTGTTTTGATAATATCTTCATCGGTTACTTTAATATTGTATGCTTCATCCATTGCTACTGATTTAGCTGCATTTCGGATGACCTGAGCCAATTTCTGCTCCAAGGCCCTGACGCCTGATTCCCGGGTATAACCCTCTATAATCTTTTCCAGCTGGCGTTTACCAATGCTCAGGTGTTTGGTTGTTAACCCATGTTCTTTTAATTGTTTGGGGAACAAATGCTGACGGGCTATTTCAACTTTTTCTTCAATGGTGTATCCCGACATTTTAATCACCTCCATTCTGTCTTTCAAAGCAGGCTGAATGGTCGTCATTGTGTTGGAGGTGGCAATAAACATCACCTTAGATAAATCGTACCCCATTTCTAAAAAGTTATCATAGAACTCCTTGTTTTGTTCGGGGTCTAATACTTCCAGCAAGGCCGATGACGGATCGCCTGTGTAGCTGGAAGAAAGCTTGTCAATTTCATCCAACACAAAAACCGGATTAGACGTTCCTGCTTTTTTGATGTTCTGCAGTATTCTGCCCGGCATCGCACCGATATATGTTTTACGGTGGCCGCGAATTTCTGCTTCGTCACGCAGGCCTCCCAGCGACATCCGTACGTATTCCCTGCCCAAGGCTTTGGCAATCGATTTTCCGATAGATGTTTTCCCGACGCCCGGAGGACCGGTTAAACAGATAATCGGTGATTTCATATCATTCCGCAGTTTTAAAACAGCCAGGTGTTCGATGATTCTTTTCTTCACATCTTCCAGACCAAAATGATCTTTATCCAATATTTTTTGAGCCCGTTTTAAATCGAAATTATCCTTGGAAAACTCATTCCACGGCAATTCCAGAAACAACTCCAAATAATTCCGCAGAATGCCAAAATCAGGAGATTGGGGATTGGTTCGCTGTAATTTGGAAATTTCTTTTTCAAAATGCTTGGCTGTTTTGTCATCCCATTTTTTGCTTTTGGCTTTTGCACGCATTTCATCAATTTCCTGGTCATAGGAAACACCACCCAGTTCTTCCTGAATGGTTTTCATTTGCTGATGAAGGAAGTATTCCCGTTGCTGCTGGTCTAAATCAACACGCACTTTAGATTGTATATCATTCCGCAATTCCAGTTTCTGCAATTCGGTATTCATGTAGCGTAAGGTTGCCAAGGCCCGTTCCTTTAACACATTCATCATCAGCAGATCCTGTTTTTCATTCACCTCTAAATTCATGTTAGAGGAAACAAAATTGATCAGGAAAGACTGGCTTTCTATATTTTTAATGGCAAAAGTAGCTTCTGTTGGAATATTCGGACTCTCTTTGATAATGCGGATGGCCATTTCTCGGATAGACTCGATGATGGCTCCAAACTCTGTGTCGGTAGAACCGGGTCGTTTTTCGGGAACTTCTTTGATCAATGCATTGATATAAGGCTCCTCAGAAATGACCTTGCTGATTTGAAAGCGTTTTTTCCCCTGTAAAATAACCGTCACATTCCCGTCGGGCATTTTTAATACGCGAAGAATCTGAGCTACGGTTCCGATCTGATGAATATCATCTCTTTTGGGATCTTCAATATTTTCGTCTTTCTGAGCCACGACCCCGATTACTTTTCCGGCCGCATTGGCATCATTAATCAGTTTAATGGATTTATCCCTGCCGGCGGTAATCGGAATTACAACTCCGGGGAACAGAACCGTATTTCGCAACGGCAAAATAGGGAGTGAATTAGGCAACTGTTCATTGGCCATCTCTTCTTCGTCTTCGGGAGTAAGAAGCGGAATTAAATCGGCTTCCGTATCGAAATCATGAAGTGACAATTTGTCAAGTGTTAAGATGTTGTGGTTTGACATATAGTAAATAGGGTCAATTTGTCATTAATAATTTTCTGATAAAGAAAATCAAATATAATCCATCTGATTGATAATGAGTAATAAATACTTACAAAAACGATGAAATGCATTTTCTTTACTTTAAATAGTCAAAATACATGCCATAAAAAAATCCCGCAAGCGGGATTGATTATTTCTTTTACACTATTTAATCCGCATATTGAACATCAAAATTACCCTCTGTGATGGTATATGTGTTTGTCCCGTCTGTTACAACACCGCTGAAAGTACACTTCAGCTGTGTAGCTGTTTTTTCCACAACCGTTACAACTCCGCTCAGCGATCTTTCCCAAAAATCATTGTCTTCCCGGGTATAAACGATTTGCACGAGGTCTTCTGCACTGTTGGTCGTAATCTGATATGTTCCCGGAGTGATATTGCTTCTGACGCTAACCGTAATTGTATTGTCATTAGAATCATGTCCGGCAACGGAAATTAAATCTACTCCTGCGACAGACGTTTCTGCCGTAAAAATATCAACATCAACAAATTCCTGTCCGTTTACCTTAGCATAAAAAGTATCGTCCGTATAATTTTCGCTTGTAAAAGGAATGTTGGTAAAAACACCATTGGTAAATGCAATCGGCAAAACGCCTTCTTCATCATTATCAGACCAATAGCCCGTAAAATTAAATGTTCCGGAGAGGGTATTGTTGGTTGTGTTGATAGCGGTTATAACAATGGAACCTGTATTCAAATCAGGATTAGAAGGGTTAATTCCCAAATAACCGTAGTCGGTTCCGGCTGGCTGGTAAATAATAATATTATCATTAGCCGGATATGAACCTGTAGTTGTACCGCTCACAATAAAAGAAACACTGTCGCCATTGGATGCTCTGATACCGGACACAACAATAGAGCCACCTGTGATTACTGCCTGATAATTACTGGCTACAAAAGTTTGGCCATTAAAATCAACCGAAAAAAGAGCCGCTGTGTTTCCTCCGTTATTTCCTCCGTTACCCGGGATTTGAATAGCCGGATCAATCGGTTCAAAGTCATCTGAGCAGGAAGTAAACAACACCGTACAAAAAATCAGTAAATAAGTCCGTAAATTGTGCATCTTCATTGTATAAAATTTTTTCAAATATAAAAATTACTTCAGCTTACCGGAAATTTTTAATGTTTTATTTTTACAAAACTGTAACATTTCAAAAAACAGGCAGTCTTTCTATCAAATCAAAGTCAACCATTGAGTTTAGCAAACGAAAATATTGAGCAACTGATATTGCTCTGTAAGCAGAATAATCAAAAGGCACAACTGGAAGTGTATAATCGCTATGTCAAAGCGATGTATAACGTGGCTCTTCGCATTGTGAAAGATGAACATTTTGCCGAAGATGTAATGCAGGAAGCTTTTTTAAAAGCCTTTCAAAAATTAGAAACCTTTAAAGGAGAAGTTGCTTTTGGAGCCTGGTTAAAACGGATTGTGATTAATTACAGTATTGATTTTTATAAAAAAAACAGCTTTTTCAACCATGACGATTACGAAGCAAAAGCCTATAAAATAGAAGATGAACCGGCAGATGAAGCCATTGATTATGCTCAGCTGAAAGTTCAGGAAATACTAAACGCCATGCAAAAACTGAAAGAAAGTTACCGGATGATTTTGACGTTGATTTTAATAGAAGGTTACGATTTAGAAGAAGTTTGCGAAATTATCAATATCAGTTATGCCAACTGCCGGACGACTTTGAGCAGGGCAAAAGAAAGTTTACGGATGCAATTAGCCTCAAAATAAAATGAATATGAAAGAGAAAAAAGATTCGATCGAAACACTTTTCAGTCAATTTGAAAACCAATGGGATACCGAAACACCACGGTTAGGCCATTCCGAACGGTTTTTAAAAAAACTGCAAACAGAACCGGTTCAAGTAAAAAAGAAAAACCGGATGCCGTTGTCTCTGGCAGCCTCCCTCCTGTTGATTGCAGGTGTAATCGGTTTTTATCAACTAAAAGAAGACAATCGGCCAACTAATCAATGGCAAAATGCTTCTGCCCAGACCAAAGAAACCCACGATTACTTTGCTGCGGTGGTTGAAAAAGAATTAACCGACTTAAAATCCAAACAGACCCCGGAAACGGAACAGATTATCTCGGATGCTTTAGCACAAATGAAAGTGTTTGAAACCGATTATCAAAAAATCATCAACGAATTACAAAAAAACGGTGACACCAAACAATTGCTTCATGCCATGATCCTGAATTTCCAGACCCGGATTTCATTTCTGGAAGAAGTAATCAAAAAAATTGAAATTATTAATCATCAAAAAAACATCGAAAATGAAAAATCTATATAGCCTATTCGCAATTTATTTTGTGGTCTTTTCCGGGTTTGCAACCGAACACAACGGAAAATATACCAAACAAAAAACAGCTAAAAAAACGGTCATCGTAAATGCTGATGCAACGGTTGACATTGACAACAAATACGGAAATGTATTTATAACCACCTGGGAAGAGGATAAAATTGACATTGATGTGGTAATCACCATCAGTGGCGATGATGAAAATTGGGTGGATAAAAAACTTGCCTCTGTTTCAATAGAATTCAGCGGAACCAAAAGCCTTTATTCAGCTAAAACCGTTTTTGAAAAAATGAGCAGTTCCAGCCGTCGTAGTAGCATGGAGATTAATTATACCGTAAAAATTCCCAAAAACGGTAACCTGAAAATTGAAAACCAATACGGTAACATTGTTACACATGATTTAAACGGCAGTACAGATGTTTTGTGCAAATACGGAAAAATATCCATGGGCAAATTAAACCATGCATCCAATAACATTAAGATTGATTACTGTTCAAAATCTACCATAGACGGGCTAAAAAATGCCTTGATCAATGCAAAATATTCCGGATTAACCATTGGTTCGTTCTCTAATTTAGATTTAAATTCCAGCTATACCGATGTAACTGTGCTGAATGGAAACAGTCTGAAATACAACAGCAATTACGGAAAAATTGTCATGGGAAAAGTAAACAATGTGGAAGGAAGCGGCAATTACCTGACCATTAAAATTGACGAAATTGAAAACAACCTGAAACTCTCCACCAATTACAGTAATTTTTCACTCAATGGTATCTCTGCCAAAGCAAGCAACATCACCATTTCATCCGGTTATACCAACATTAAAGTAAGCCATAATCCGAATTACTATTTTGATTTTGATGTTTCCACCAAATACGCCAACTTTAAAAGTGAGGCTCCGTTGGAATACAGTGCCCGGGTAGAAACCATGTCGTCCAAATCATATAAAGGCTACTACAAAAAAAGCGGAGCAAACAAACTAACCATTTCATCCAGCTATGGAAATGTAAACTTAAATTTATCTAATTAATCTAAAAATCATCAAAATGAAAAAACTAATCACATTCATTGCTATGCTAACTGTTACCATCGTTTCAGCCCAATGGGGACAGGAAAAAGTTAAAGGAAACGGAAATATCGTTTCTAAAAACATTACAACATCTGATTATGATGCCATCGGTGTAGCCGGAGCCTTTCATGTTACGTTAGTAGAAGGAACTGAGGGTAAAATCACACTCAAAGGAGAAGAAAATTTACTGGAATATGTAATTATTGAAACGAACGGTTCTGATCTGAAAATTAAAACCGAAAAAGGGTATAACCTCAATCCGTCCAAAGGAAAAAAAATAGAAATTATTGTTCCTGTAAAAGAAATTTCTGCCGTCAGTTTAGCAGGATCAGGAGATATTGTTGCTGATTTTACAATTAAATCTTCAACTTTTAAAACATCGTTGGCAGGTTCCGGAGATATTAGCCTTCGTGTTGATTCTGATTCGATTGAAGCGAATTTGTCCGGTTCCGGCGATATTAAACTGAGTGGAAAAGCTAAAAATTTAGAAGCCAATGTTTCCGGTTCCGGCGATATCAAAGCTCTTGAACTAATGACTGAAAAAAGTAAAGCAAACCTTTCCGGTTCAGGTAATATTTCAACAACATGCTCAGAATTTATTGAAGCAAGAGTAGCCGGTTCGGGCAATATTGAATACAAAGGAAACCCTAAAAAGACTGATACAAAAGTGGCCGGTTCCGGGAAAATTAAGATGATTTAATCCCAAACCAATGACTTAAAAAACGCTTCTGAAAATTTTCAGGAGCGTTTTTTAGCCGTTTATTTGAGCTTATTCTTTTTCTGTTATCACTGTTGTAAATGTCCTGCTTACCAGCTCACCTGTTTTGCTTTTTATCTTTTCTGTCTGATGTTCAACGGCTATGATCTTAAATAGCGATGCTGAAATCAATGCGTTTATTTGATTATCATCATAAAGTGTAAAACCATATGGAGTAAAAGGCAGTTGTTCCATAAACTCCTTTTGGGCAAATGTTATGTTTAATCTGCCTCTTGGTTTCAGCACCCTGTATAACTCCGCTAAAACCTGTTGCGGATTATCCCAAAAATAGATAGTATTAACGGTGAATATTTTGTCAAAATAAGCCGAGTGAAAAGGAAATTCTTGTCCGTCGTACAAATAAAAAAAAGCTTGATTTAGCTCTATAAGGTCTTTGTTAATACTTTGAGCTTCTTTATACATGAGTGCTGACCGCTCTAGCCCGTAATAAACAATCGTATCATTAACAGCAGTCAGTTGCCTTAAATGTTCACAATTGCCGTGCCCCAGCTCAAGTACTTTTTCCATATCACTAATACCTAAATGATTTACCGAATGAAATGTCATGTTACTGTTGGTTTCATGCATCATCGCCGCTATTTTTAGCCCTGCCTCTCCGGAAGGGTGCCGTAACTGCTGTGCCAGTTCTTTCAGTTCTTTGTTATCAGCCATATTACATGATAAATAAGAGCATTAAACCGCTCATTATGATCATCAGTGCATCTTCTATTATAGTAACGGTACTCATCGGTAAATTGAATACAACCCCCAAACAGGCACACTGAATTTTCTTTTTATTGAGTACACTTTGCAATACACCTGTAATGCTGACAGACATGACCAAGAAAGTAGTAACGTTGGTTAAAAACGGATTAAAATCAGTCAGATAAGCCAAGCCCAAACCCAACTCTATAAAAGCATACAGGTAAGCCCAGGCAGGAATCCGTTTGGCCAACACATCATACATACGGTAACTTTCGGCAAATCCTTTCAGGTTTAAAAACTTAAAAAAAGAAAAGACCAGAAAAAAACTGGCCATAAAATGAGCCATCCATTGCATGAAATTAAAATGTGTATTTCGCAACTGTATAAAAAAAGTTATAACGGTAATATAAGCAAAGATAAGCAGGATCGGCTTATAGGTTTCCAGCCAGCTCTTGGTTAGTTCTGCCGTTTCTTTGTGATGTAATGCTGAAATCTGATATTGTTCAGGTAATGCTTTCTGCAACTTTTCTGTCGCAATGTGCTTATTCATGGTAATCAGAGCAGAACGCTCTTCCTTTGAAACCTCAACGTTTATTACGTTTTCTAACGTCATGAGAGCTGATTTCACTTTTTCCTCACAACCCGTACAGGTCATTCCTGTTATTTGATATTGATGTGTCATCTTGTTGTACTTTATGACACAAAGTTCAGGTAAAAAATAAATACAGGTGTTATACTATTTTGTGAATGAGTTATAACTTTTACAAATCTTCAATTTGTTTTCGCTTTCTGTCTTTCAGTTGTTTAAAATAACTGGGGGTAAATCCCGTATTTTTCTTGAACTGATTACTCAAATAAGCGACACTGCTGTAATTAAGCAGGTGTGCAATCTCGCTCAATGTCATTTCGTCATAAATTAAAAGTTCCTTCACCCTTTCAATCTTCTGATGAATAAAAAATTTCTCTATGGTAGTTCCTTCTACTTCCGAAAATAAATTGCTTAATGTATGGTAGTCCTGCATCAGATCCTGCGACAGATAATCGGATAAGTTAACGGCAATTTGGTTGTTTTTCTGATAGACCAGCTCTATAATCAAAACTTTTATCCGGTCTATCATTTTGCTTTTTTTATCATCTATCAGATCAAAACCCAATGAATGAAGTCGTTTTAGCAGTGTATCCTTTAAACCCAAAATAGTATCTTCCTGTAATTCTACCTCACCTAATTCAACAGAAACCGGGTGAAGACCAAGTTTTTCGAGCTCTGCTTTCACAACCATTTTACAACGACTGCAGACCATATTTTTAATATAAAGCTTCACTTATATGGTTTTGGTTTACAACTAAATTACTTCTTCCTGTTCTTTCGGTACTCTTAATAATAACAAAAGACCGGCTACAAAGAAAACCATTAAAAATACAATGGCATTCCGCATACTTCCGGTAATCTGATCAATTGTTCCGTAAATTGCCATACCAATCACAATCCCTATTTTTTCTGACACATCATAAAAACTGAAAAACGAAGCAGTATCATCCGTTTTAGGTAAAAACTTAGAATAGGTTGATCGTGACAAGGCCTGAATGCCTCCCATAACTAAGCCCACAAATCCGGCTGTCACATAAAAATGAATCGGTTCGGTTACAAAATAAGCAAACACACAAATTACTGCCCAAACGGCGTTAATCACTATCAAAGTCGGAATATTACCGAATCTTTCCGATGCTCTGGAGGTCAGAGTCGCTCCTGCAACAGCCACCAGCTGAATCACCAAAATACTGATAATCAACCCGGTGGTTTTTTCACTGTCGGCAGACCAGTTGATTTCCTGTTCACCAAAATACGTAGCCACCAGCATCACCGTCTGAACCGCCATACTATACACAAAAAAAGCAACGAGGTAACGGTACAATTTCAAATTGTGATAAAGCTGTCCCTGTACCTTTCTAAGCTCTCTAAACCCGTTGAGAATAACATCTTTGGTAATCTTATCGGCGTTCTTATTTCCTTTCGGAAGATACCAAAACGCATATTGAGCAAAAAGAATCCACCAGATTCCGGTCATGGCAAAGGCTTTTCGCATAGCATGAAGAGCTTCTTCTCCTTCTTCCCCCAATATCATGATTAAATTAATAACCAATAGAATTACACTGCCAATATAGCCCATCGAATATCCCTTGGCACTCAAACTGTCTTGTTGTTCTTTGTGAGCGATATCGGGTAAATACGAATTATAAAACACCAGACTCCCCCAGAATCCGATCAATCCAAAAAAGAAACAGACAATCCCGAAATAAATATTATCAACAGTAAACCAATACATTCCAATACAGGATAATGCTCCCAAATAGCAGAAAAACTGCATAAAGCGTTTTTTGTTTCCGGCAAAATCAGCTATCCCGGACAGAATCGGTGAGAAAAAAGCAACACATAAAAAAGCAAAAGCCGTTACAAAACTGATCAGGGCTGTGCTTTTAAATTCATAGCCTAAAAAGAGAATATTGGGATTTTCTTTCGGAAATAAAAACCCGTAATACAAAGGAAAAATGGAAGATGAAATGACTAACGGATAAACCGAGTTGGCCCAGTCATAAAAAGCCCAGGCGTTGGTTAATTTTTTACTTCCTTTTGCTAGTGTTGCCATAGTTGAAATGTTTGGTCATAAAAAAAGCTGTTCTTTTCAGAACAGCTTCGAAGATACTGTTTTTTATTTGAATACAACCCCGTATTTTGCCGCTTCTGCTTTGGCTTCCGGAATCCATTTTCGCAAATTGGAAACCCGGGTGTTGTGCGAAGGGTGCGTACTCATGAACTCGGCCGGTTCCTGTCCGCCCGACGCCGCTCCCATTCGTTCCCAGAACGGAACCGATGCTTCGGGATTGTAACCAGCGATTGCCATTAATATTAAACCAATTTTGTCGGCTTCGCTTTCATGACTACGGCTAAAAGGCAACATACCAAACATTTGAGAACCTGCTCCATAAGCGGTCATGGCAATCGCTTGTGTCTGTTCATTCTTTTCGCCTACTGCCAACCCAACTCCTACTGCTCCCGCCTGTTGCAAAATTCCGGCACTCATGCGTTGCTGACCATGGTTTAAAAGAGCATGGGCTACTTCGTGTCCCATTACAGTTGCCAAACCGGCTTCGTCTTTGGCAACCGGCATTATACCGGTATAAACTACAATTTTTCCGCCGGGCATACACCAAGCATTCACCGCTTTGTCTTCCACCAGTTTGTATTCCCATTTGTAATCTTTCAGGTAATCGGCATGACCAATAGCAGTCAACCATTTTTCAGCCGCTTGTCTGATTTTTACACCCACCGTTTCTACTCTTTTGGCTTCTGCCGTTCCGCTGACTACTTTGTTTTCTTTTAAAAAAGTGTCGTATTGCTGAAACGCAGAAGGAAAAATAGAACTGTTATTTACCAGGGCCAATGTGCTTTTACCCGTTAACGGATTGGTTGCACATCCCATCGTAAGCACTAATGCACTAAACGAACCAAAGGCGATAATTCTTTTCATTTTATTTAAAATTAGGCTAATAAGTTATACAAAAGTAATAATCTATTGGCCAACAATATGCAGCTCCGTAAAGAATTTATCAACCGTTAAACTATTTTTACCGTCAAAAGAAGCTGAGGCTAATGTTGTTTTCTCATTATCAATTTCAATTGAAGATATAGCAAACGGCAAACCGATAAAATTAATCCTGAATGTTTTATAGGGTGTTAAAAATTCACCCTCCTGATGCAACTGAATGATGAGTTCTTTCTCTTTTCCGGTTAAATTGAACGTTTTCAATGAAAATCTTCCCTTATTATAATCATACCCATCCTGGGCATCTTCGTACAAAACCGATTTTTCTTTGCCCGACTTGTAATAAACATCCAGTGTAATTTCATCAAACTCTTTTTCGCCTACATACTGCTGAACTGGGTATTTCGGAATGATGGCACCTTCTTTGATAAAAATCGGAATCTGGTCATAATCGGTTGCTACCCAAAATTCCTTTTTCCCTTCAACTAATTCATTTGTCCAATAATTATACCAATTGCCTCTCGGAAGATACATACGTCTTCCCACTGCGTTGGGTTCTAAAATCGGACATACCAGAATCTGATTTCCGAAGATAAACTCATCCGTCCGGTACAATGTCTGAATATCTTCCTGGTCAAAATACACCAAAGGTTTTAACATTGGTTCTCCCTCGTTTACGTATTTCCAGAACATCGTATATAAATAAGGAAGTAATTGGTAGCGGAGGTTTACAAACTTTCGTGTAATATTGATCACTTCTTCCCCAAACGACCAGGGCTCTTGTTCGCCGTGATCCCCGGATGAGTGCGTACGGCAAAAAGGATGAAAAACCCCGAGCTGAATCCACCGGGCATACAATTCTCCCGAAGGCTGTTCGGCAAAACCACCGATATCAGAACCGGTAAAACCCATTCCGCTGATTGACATACGTTGCATCTGAATATTTGCAATCCACAAATGTTCCCAAGTGGCTACGTTATCACCTGTCCATGACGATGTGTAACGCTGTGCCCCGGAATAAGCCGAACGGGTAATGATAAAGGGTCGCTTAGGATAAGCAAACCGTTTCACGCCTTCATACGTGGCTCTTGCCATTTGCGTACCGTAAACATTGTGAGCTTTACGGTGACTGCACGGATGCCCGTCATAATCGTGACGCACATCCATCGGAAAGGTTTTTCCGGGTACATCCATCACAGCAGGCTCATTCATATCGTTCCAGACTCCTTTTACACCGATATCAGAAATCAATTCCTTGAACAAGCCGGCCCACCATTCGCGGACTTCAGGATTCGTATAATCGGGAAAATTACATTCCCCCGGCCAGACTTTTCCTTTCATATAGGGTCCGTCGGCACGTTTACAGAAATAATCCTTTTCCAAGGCTTCCTGATACACCCAATATTCTTTGTCAATTTTGATTCCGGGATCTATGATCACAACCGTTTTAAAGCCGTCCTGAGCCAGTTCAGCCACCATACGCTTTGGGTCCGGAAAGTGTTCTTTACTCCAGGTAAAGCAACGGAATCCTTCCATATAATCAATGTCGAGATAAATAGCATCGCACGGAATTGCTAACTTCCGGAAAGTTGAAGTAATTTCTTTGACTTTACTCTCCGGATAATAACTCCATTTGCACTGGTGATAGCCCAGTGTCCACATGGGCGGAAGTTCCGGCTTTCCGGTTAAATGCGTATAATTGGTTACCACATCCTTCATTTTAGGCCCGTAGATAAAATAGTAATTCATCTCGCCCCCTTCTGCCCAAAAACTGGTTACATTCCGGCGTTCATGGCAAAAATCAAAAAAAGTCCGGAAGGTATTATCAAAAAATATTCCGTATGCTTTGTTGTGGTGCAAACCTATGTAGAAAGGTACTACTTTATAAAGCGGTTCCTGTTCGCGATGAAAAGCATATTGATCTGTAGCCCAATTTTCAACCCTTTTTCCTTTTAAATTAAGGTGTGTGGCTTTATCTCCCATCCCGTAATAACATTCACCTTCATTGGCTTTTTTACTCATCTTAACGATATTACCGCCAAATTCGTAGCTTTCTTCCCAGTGAAAACCAATTTCATCTTCCAGAATCTGAAAACCTTCTGAATCAAAAATCGAAACTTTTGCATTTTCTTTATTGATTTTACAAACAATCTTACTGGTGGTAATGGTGTAAAATGTTTTGTGCTCTTCAACGGCCAGTTCATTATAGCCATGGGATTGGCCCTTGTCGATGGCATACGAAAAATCTTTGTTGAAATAACCTTTGGTCGTATAGCGAAAGCGGATCATACTGTCGCGGAGGATTGTTATTTTTAAAACAACATTGTTTTCCGTATAAAAAAAGACGTTGTCAACATCCTGATTATAACTCAAAATCCGGGCAGGAAACTGATCGCCTTTGTATTCTAATTCAGTGTTTGTAATCATAATAATCGGGTTATAAAATTCAAATTTACAAAGTTGAAACGTTTATACGCTTTTTAATTTCAGCTTTTATCAACTCAAACGTTTGCGTTGTTGGATAAAATAAAAATCCTGTGATAAAAAGAAAAAATTATAGTTCTTTTTTAATTCAAGCCATTAAGGTATTAAGTTTCATTAAGCCTAGAGTGCTTAATGAAACTTAATACCTTAATGGTTTAAAAACTACAAAAGTTATACTTAAATTACTTCAAAGAAATTTTAAAAACAGAAACTCCTAAAGGCGGCAATGTCAAAGTCGCGGAAAATTCTCTGCCGTTCCATGCTTCTTCTTCTATTTTAATGGCTTTCTTATTGTTTATACCACTTCCGCCATATTCCACTTTATCTGAATTAAAAATTTCGGTTAATTTTCCTTTGGAAGGCAATCCGATACGGTAATTCTCCCGAACAACCGGCGTAAAATTACAAACAACAACTAATTTTTCTTTTTCGCTTTTTCCGTTGCGGATGTAGCTTAGCACTGCATTCTGATGATCGGCATAATTAATCCATTCAAACCCTTCTGCCGTAAATTGCTTTTCAAACAAAGCCGGGTTGTTTTTATATAATTCATTCAGATCGGTAATACATTTTTTGATACCGTCATGGTAGCCATACTGCAACAAATGCCAATCTAAACTGCCGTCAAATTTCCACTCAGCCCGTTGCCCGAATTCAGCTCCCATGAATAACAAATTCGTTCCGGGATGCGTAAACATATAGCCGTATAACAACCGTAAATTGGCAAACTGCTGCCATTCGTCACCTGGCATTCGGCCTAAAATAGACTTTTTGCCATAGACTACTTCATCATGCGAAAGCGGTAACATAAAGTTTTCGGAAAACGCATACGTCATTGAAAATGTTAAATCATTTTGATGGTATTTGCGGTAAATCGACTCACGTTTAAAATAGTGCAACGTATCGTGCATCCAGCCCATCATCCATTTCATGCCAAAGCCTAAACCTCCGATAGAGGTTGGTCGGGAAACCATCGGAAAGGATGTACTCTCTTCGGCAATGGTCTGAACACCTTCATAATTGGCATAAACGGCTTCGTTGAAATCTTTCAGGAAACTGATGGTATCCAAATTTTCTCTTCCGCCATAAATATTCGGCTCCCACTCCCCGTCTTTACGGGAATAATCCAAATACAACATCGAAGCCACCGCATCTACCCGAAGACCATCGGCGTGATAATAATCCAACCAAAATAAGGCATTGGAAATCAAAAACGAACGCACTTCATTTCGTCCATAGTTGAAAACTAAACTTTTCCAATCGGGATGATAGCCTTTTCTTCGATCAGGATGTTCATATAAATTGGAACCATCAAAAAAGCCTAAACCGTGAGCATCGTCGGGAAAATGCGACGGAACCCAATCTAAAATCACACCAATGCCGGCTTGGTGCAATTTATCCACCAAAAACATAAAATCCTGTGGTTTTCCAAATCGGGAAGTCGGAGCAAAATACCCAACCAACTGATAACCCCACGATGGATCGTACGGATATTCCATAATTGGCATAAATTCCACGTGCGTGAAACCTGTTTCTTTGACATAATTCACTAAATCTTCTGCCAATTCCAGATAAGTCAGCGAACGATCTTGCTCCAAATTGCGTTTCCACGAACCCAAATGCACTTCATACACCGAATAGGGTTTGTCTAAACCATTTTTATCTTTTCGGGAATCCATCCATTTTTTGTCTTTCCACTTGTATTCCAAGTCCCAGATCACCGAAGCCGTTTGCGGTGGCTTTTCGCAGTACAACGCAAACGGATCGGCTTTTTCCGTAATGATACCGTTGTTGTTGGACTGAATTTTATATTTGTATTTGGTTCCTTTATCCACTCCGGGAATAAATCCTTCCCAGATGCCGGAAGAATCCCATCGCACATGCAATTGGTGTTCGCCCTGAATCCAGTAATTAAAATCGCCCACCACCGAAACCGAACGGGCCGACGGAGCCCAAACGGCAAAATAAACGCCTTTTACACCGTTGACCTCGATAAGATGAGCTCCTAATTTTTCGTATAATCTAAAATGTTTTCCGGCTTTGAAAAGCGAAATGTCAAAATCGGTGAATAAGGAATGTGGTTGTACTAAATTCATATTGCATTTTTTACCCTTGAATGGTCTTTAAGCTTATTTTAAAAGTTCAATATAGGCAGTTATTCATAATTTCTAAACAACTTGATATTACACATCAAGCGAAAATTTCAAACTTCCCCCTAATCCTTCTCTTATAATTCTCAATAATGTTGAAAGGCGAATATCACTCGCATTATTCTCAATTCTTGAAATATAGTTTTTGGTTGTACCTACTCTTTCCGCTAATTGTTCTTGCGTAAGATGCTGTTTTTTTCTTGCCTCTTGAATCAAAACACCTATTTTATACGTTTCAAATTCTTCGTTGAATATGTCCCGAGTTTCTGTTCCTTCTTTTCCATATTGTTCATCTAAATGGTCATCAAATGAAGTAATTCTTTTATCTTTTATCATAACTTTCTTGCCGTATTGAAGTGTTGCCGCCACTGCCAAGTTCTCATTTTCCTTCTAAATATTCTTGTTTTAGTCGTTCTGCTTTTTTTATTTCGTTTATTGGTGTTTTCTGTGTTTTCTTTTGGAATCCACTCAACAAAATGATTAAATTTCCTTCATCAAAAAAACAAAATATTCTAAAAATTCCATTATCTGCTGAAATTCGGACTTCCCATAAACCGTTCGTATTTGTAAGATGTTTTAAAAACTTTTCAGGAACAATTCGAGTTGTTTTTAAAATCAATAATGTCCAGTCAATTTTCTTTCGAACAACAAGCGATTGTTTTAAATAAAAATCCTTAAAATGATTTTCATAAAATCCTATTTCTCTTTTAAACTCATTCATTTTACTGGCATATATTTTACAAAGTTACCTGTTTAGATAACATTTTCCAAATTAATTTTTATAGCGTCAAAACCTAAATTGTTTTCCGGCTTTGAATAAGTCAATGTCAAAATAGGTGAATAAGGAATGTGTTTGTAATTGATTCACTATAAATTTTTAATTTTTTTGTATTTAATTTCTACACCATTTTCAAAACCTTCTAAAGTATCTTTTACATAATCATTTGTAAATCTTAAAATATTTAATTTGTTAGCTTTAAAAAAATTATCATCTTTTTTATTAATATTTTTTTTCAAAAAGGTTATATTATTATTAGTTGTATTATAATAAAAGTTTTCGATGGAATATACCAATTTCTCTTTGCTATTGACATCTATATAACATCTACTATTTCTAATTCTTAACCTTTTATCATCGCTAGTTCCAAAATTAATTAGTTTATTTTCTTCAAAATCTTTAATTAATTCTTTTTCTTTATATTCTATCTCCCATTCACCGTTTAATATGTCTGTCTCATTTATATTATTAATTGTTCTTTGTAAAAATTCTATTTTTTCTTTCAATTCATTTGTTTCTTTAGTTTTAGTTTCTATTTCAACTAAAAATTTACTTTCACTTTCAATAATCTCTCCTAAACTTTTTGTCTTTTCAATATAATTATCTCTTAAAGTTAAGTACTTATCAATTCCAATTTTACTGTTTTTAGAAATTTTTAAATTCCATTCTTCACCCCATTTAATTATCCAAGTTTGAAAAGCGTTCACAAGATTTCTAAAAATAGGAAAAACAAAAGTGTAAACAATTGCAATAAATATAGGCATACCTATTTTACCATTATTCGCCCATCTATTTCTAACAAATTCAAAAATAGATTTAAAACCTTCTGCTTTAATTTGTTCAGAATCATTATAAAATATAGCCAGAGTAATCTCCCAGTTATAAACCAAAAATGCAATTAAAAAAGAAAACAAAAATGGATTTGAAAGTCTTTCTTTAATGTTATTGAAAATGTCTTTTATTTTTTCTTCCATATTTTGCTTAATAATTCATAATACTCTGAATCCCCCGCAACGGAATCACAGCCCAACGTGGTCTCGAATTCAATTCATATCCCAACTCATAAACGGCTTTTTCCAACAAACAATACTTCAACAAAAAGTCGATTTCGTGGTTGTACCCAATGTTTAAATTGCCGGATTGAGCTTTTTCGATATAGGTTTCCAAAAAGACACCTACGAAATATTTATACAGAATTTCTCCGGCTTTAAACAGTTCATCCTGTTCATACGGATATTTTTCTTTGTTGTTAAAAATCGTCGCATAAATGGCATAATGAAACGAACGGAACATTCCCGCTACATCTTTCAGCGGTGGCTGTTTTACTTTCCGGTCGCGAATGGTACTTTCCGGTTCACCTTCAAAATCCAAAATATAAAAATCATCACCATTCACCAACACTTGCCCCAAATGATAATCGCCGTGAATTCTGATGCGTTCCGATTTCATTTTCGTCCAATCGAAATCGACAAAATGTTTTCGGACCAACTTTTTATTTTCCATGAACTGATGAGCCAATTCCAACGCCAATCCGTCTAATTTGTGCAGACTGTTTTCAATGATATTCAGCCGGTTCTGAAACTGATACAACATTCTGTTTTTCAACCAGACGGTATAATCACCGTTGTACGTAGTAGGCGTAAAAGCCGTTTCATGTATATCGCTTCCCAACGCAATGTGCATTTCAGCCGTACGCAAAGCCAGGGTTTGAATGCGTAAAAACAAACTCAATCCCACCCAATCAATAATTTCGGGTGGAATTTCATTAATCCGCAACCGCTTGAACATGGCAATATCGGGTAATTTATCGACTTTGATTTTTTTGCGTTTCAAATTATCAAAAACACCGTCAATCTGTTCCAGCATAAATTTCCACGCATCGCCTTGATTGGAAACCAGTTCCTGCATCAAACCAAGGGTGATATTTCCTTCGGCCAAAGCCAGGTTGATACTTCCGGTATAGCGTGGCGTATTTTCAAAATGCATGCGTTCTGTTAAAAAACGACTGATCTCGTAATCGGGATTGGTGCTGACATAAATGCGTCTGAAAATTTTCAACACGAACGAATCGTTGTAAATAATCGACGTATTGCTTTGCTCCAACCCCATGAATCGGGAAGATTGGTATTCTTCTTTTTCGATGGAAGAACCTTTGTGAAAAACCAATTTCAATCCCGGTGTTTCTTTTGATTTCACAATATTGTCAAACAACAACTTACGGAAATCTTCCTGATGTAAAGCATCAACCAGATAGCCGGTCTGTTTGCCCATGATTACCGGTGCAATTACAGTACTTGTATCCAGTTCTTCTTTGGCCATAAACGCCAATGGCATAAAGTAATGCTGGTAAAAAGCTTCTTTGAAATTCACTTCCAGTAAAACCCCGTAATAAGTATTCTTCTTCGAAGTTATTTTAAAATGATCCACCACCTCAATATACTTTAATGTACTCGCTTTTCCGCCATACCATCGTTTGTTGATGATATAATTTTCTAAAATATCCGACGAAAAGACTTTCACAAAATGGTCGTCTTCAAAGCAAGTTGCCCAATCGGTTTTAAATTCGAATGTACTCGTAAAAGTATCTTGGTTGGTTGTGTTCATCAGCGTTCAATTTTAAATAAATGAAAAGGTAAGGCAGGATACAGTTCCACAAAATTCCATTCTTTATCCCACCAATAACTGTTTCCGGTGATTAAATCGGTTACCCGAACCGGCTGATGACCTATTTCCTCTAATGGCAATCGCACCAGTCCCTGTTTGGGATAATACGGATCGAGGTTACAAATCATTAAGGTATGATCTTGTTTTGCATCATCAAACTTGTAATAAGCCATCAATTGATCATGATCTGTTTTACAGAAAACAACATTATTCGTCTGCTGAAGCGATTCATGCTCTTTTCTGATGTGATTGATACGGGTAATAACCGTAGTCAACTTATTTTTAGCCTCCCAGTTCCAGTGATATACTTCATATTTTTCAGAATTCAAATATTCCTCTTTCCCCGGCATGGCTTCGTGCACCATGAATTCATAGACAGGGCCGTATATTCCGACACTCGAACTCAAAGTCGCTGCCAGAAAGTATTTCTGCAAATAAACCGCTTCATGACCGGTTTGCAGAGCATAAGGCAGAATATCGGGCGTATTGGGCCAAAAATTCGGCCGGAAGAATTCTTTTTGCTCCGTTTGTGTAAGTTCTGTTACATATTCAATTAACTCCGCTTTGGTATTTCGCCAGGTAAAATAGGTGTACGATTGCGTAAAGCCTTGCTTAGCCAACTCATGCATGATTTTGGGTCGTGTAAAAGCTTCTGATAAAAACAACACATCCGGATGTTTTTTCTTGATTTCGCCAATCAGCCATCCCCAGAAATAAAAAGGCTTGGTATGCGGATTATCTACCCGGAAAACCCGGATTCCGCATTCTTCCACCCAAAAAAGAGCCACGTCAAACAACTCTTTCCAGAGGTTCTTCCAATCGCCGCTTTCAAAATAAATGGGTTGAATATCCTGGTATTTTTTAGGTGGATTTTCGGCATATTGCACCGTTCCGTCCGGACGCCATTTGAACCATTGCGGAAAATCCTTTACATACGGGTGATCGGGTGCCGCCTGCAAGGCATAATCCATCGCAATTTCAATTCCCATCGATTGAGCTTTTTTAACCAGCGATTTAAAGTCTTCAATTGTTCCCAATTCCGGGTGAGTCGATTTGTGTCCGCCATACTTAGAACCAATTCCCCACGGAGACCCCACATCCCCTTTTTCTGCAGTGGTTGCATTGTTCTTTCCTTTGCGATTCACTTCTCCAATCGGATGAATCGGAGGGAAATACAGCGTATCAAATCCCATTTCAACCACTCTGGGCAACAATCGTTCGCAATCTTTAAACGTTCCGTGCTTACCGGGTATTTCTGATGCCGAACGCGGAAAAAATTCGTACCAGGTACTGAATAATGCTTTTTTCCGATCTACATAAACACGTAACTCCGCCGAAGTATTTGCTAATGTTCGGGTCGGGTATTTTTTAAATACCTGATGCAACTCGTCAGACAAAGTAATTGTTATCGCCTGGTCATATAAATTAGCGTCTTGAAATGCCTTGATGGCCTTGTTCAAATACACTTTTTCCTCTTTGGTCACTTCTTTCAATAGAGCTTGGCAGTACTCGGCTCCTTCCAGTAATTCCGATTTTACATGCTGGTTATCGTTAATTTTTCGTTCGGTTCCGTGTTGCCAATTCAATGCATAATCTACCCATCCTTCAATATAATAAGTATAAAAACCTTGTTTGGTTACCACAAATCCGGCTTCCCATTCATCATTTTGAGTAGGGGTCATACGAACCTCACTCCATTTTTTCTCCTTTTCATGTTTGTATTTCACACAGCATTCCACCACATCATGGCCGTCAGAAAAAACATGAGCCGTTACCTGCACTGTTTGGTTGATAATCCGCTTAATATAAAAAGAACCTCCGTCTAACTGAGGTTGCACACTCTCAATAATAATACGCGTCTGATTTTGCATTTTAAGTAATTTTTATGAACTCTAAATTTATAAAAAATAATATTAAATCATACCTTGCGTTAAAATTTATTGAAATGTCAAAAAAATCAAAATCTGACAATCAATCCTTGCAGATTCCGAAGCCAATTCTTGTTACGGCTAAAATTTTGCAAGCAATTTCACCTAAATTAGTTACACGGTTTGCGGCTAAACTTTTCACAACGCCTATCAAATATAAAATTCCGAAACGTGAACTGCACATGTTGAAGCAAAGTGTACAACAAGACGTTTTAATTCCGTCCGTCAACAAAGTCATCAAAACCTACCAATACGGCAACAGTACAAAAAGAATTTTACTTGTTCACGGATGGTCAGGACGCGGTACACAATTGGTTAAAATTGCAGATGAGTTACTGAAACAAGGTTATTCAACCGTCAGCTTTGATGCACCGGCACACGGCAAAAGCAAAGGAAGCACAACCATTATGACCGAATTTATTGCCGGCATCCTCGAACTCGAAAAACAATTCGGTCCATTCGAATTCGCCATCGGTCACTCACTCGGAGGCATGTCTGTCATCAATGCCATCAAACAAAACCTTTCGGTCAAAAAAGCCGTAATTATAGGTAGTGGTGATCTAATTCAGGATATCATCACCGATTTTATTCGAAATTTACGCCTTAAGCCCGAAATTGGTGACCGAATGCGGATACATTTCGAGAAAAAATTCGGTGAACCGATGAATAATTATTCCACCTCAGTAGCAGCAAAAAATATCGAAACACCGGTTCTTATCCTACATGACGAGGACGATGCAGATGTAAATGTAAAGTGTGCACATAACATTCACGTTCATTTAAAAAACAGTAAAATTAAGATAACCAACAAATTAGGCCATCGAAAAATACTGGGAAATGATAAAGTAATCGAAGAAATAATTGATTTTATCAGGAGCTAATCCGGCTATCCGCTGCAACTCCTCGGCCTTCAAGTTGTTTTTCTAATGCTTTGCCGTGGCTTCCGCCGGTCGCCCCGAAAAGCAAAGAAAAACAAACTTTCTGTTCTGCGGGGTTTTCGCTGCTATCCGGGCTGAAAAATATGCTGATAAAGAAATATTTTTGATAATTTAGCTTTACCTCGAATTTCACTAATTTCACAAATTAAATTCGTGCTGATAGTTGGAATTCATGACAAAAAAATTTGGCTCTTACACCCGGCAGCTTTTAAAAACCTATCAGTGTATAAAATAAAAAAAATGAAAATTATCATCACATCAATACTGTTTTCCTTTCTGGCCACACTAAGCTACGGACAAACAATTTATACCAAAACCTTTGGAAACAACAAAGACAAACCAATAATTTTTCTCCACGGTGGCCCGGGTTTTAACAGTGCAAACTTTGAAGCAACAACTGCACAGCAATTGGCAGACAAAGATTTCTTTGTGATCGTGTATGACAGACGCGGTGAAGGAAGAAGTACTGATACCAACGCAAGATTTACTTTTAACGAAATGATTGAAGACTTAGACGCCATCCATCAAAAATTTCACTTAAAAAAAACTTCCTTAATTGGTCACAGTTTCGGTGGAATTGTAGCCACTTTATTCGCTGAAGCTAATCCTGAAAAAGTGCAATCAATTGTTCTTGTGGGTGCTCCTGTATCTTTGCAAACTACGTTTAAACATATTCTCTCAAAATCCAAAAGTATTTATGAAACAAAAAAAGATAGTGTAAACCTAAAATACATTTCAATGCTTGAAAAAATGGACACAACAAGTATTGAATACAGTTCTTATTGTTTTGTACACGCAATGCAAAATGGTTTTTATTCGCCCAAAAATCCCACAGCAGAAGCAAAAAATATTTATTCTAAATTTAAAACAGATACCTTATTAACTAAATATGCTTCTCAAATGTCGTACGAAGCTACCCGGGGCTTTTGGAAAAATGAAAAATATACAACCATTGACTTAACAACAAATTTAAAAGAACTGAAAAAAAAGAAGATTCAAATTTATGGTTTGTATGGTAAAGATGATGGACTTTATTCTACCGAGCAAATTGCTAATTTACAGAACCTCATTGGTTCAACTAACTTACAATACATTGAAAACTGTTCACACAATGTTTTTATTGATCAACAAACACAATTTATTGAGGCAATAAAAACGTGGATAAAATAAAAATTAAATTAAACTGCTATGAAAAAATTAATCTTAATCCTCATCCTCTTCACCTTAACTGCCTGTCAGGGTCAAAAAAAGGAAACCCAAAAGCCACTCAAAGTGGTCAAAACCGAAGCCGAATGGAAAGCTGAACTCACACCGGAGCAATACGAAGTATTGCGTAAAAAAGGAACCGAAAGAGCCTTTACCGGAAAATATTGGGATCATTTCGAAAAAGGACAATACGTTTGTGCTGCTTGCGAAAATCCGTTATTTACATCGCAAACCAAATTTGAATCCGATTGCGGTTGGCCTTCGTTTGACCAAGCAATCAAAGGTTCTGTGATTTACGAAAAGGATTACAGTTTCGGTATGTCACGTGTGGAAGTCATGTGTGCCAGTTGTGGCGGTCACTTAGGACACGTTTTTGATGACGGTCCGAAAGAAACAACCGGAAAACGCTTTTGTACCAACTCCATTTCCGTAAAATTTATACCCGAAAAGTAATGGCTTACAAAATTCAAAAAACCGAAGAAGAATGGAAAACCCAGCTCGGTTTAGAAAAATATAAAATCCTGCGTCAAAAGGGAACGGAATTCCCCCACTCCGGACAATACAACCTTCATTTTGAAAAAGGAACCTATTGCTGTGCCGCTTGTGGTGAGCCGCTGTTTGAAAGCGATACCAAATTCAATGCTCATTGCGGCTGGCCGTCATTCGACCAATCCATTCCCGGAAAAGTAGAGTACCGCAAAGATACTTCCCACGGCATGATCCGCACCGAGATTCTTTGTGCCACCTGCGGAAGTCATTTGGGACATGTTTTTGATGATGGTCCCACCCAAACGGGTATTCGCTACTGTGTAAATTCGCTGTCGATTGATTTTAAGGAAATTTAAAATAGATCTGCAGGACTTGGTCTTTTAAAAGAAGGCAGCAACCCGAGTCTTTCGATTTCGAGGTTGGTGTAAAAAAAAAGTAGGGTTGTCCGAATGGACAACCCTACTCAAAAGAAGGCGGCGACATACTCTCCCACAAATTGCAGTACCATCTGCGCAGGCGGGCTTAACTTCTCTGTTCGGAATGGGAAGAGGTGAGCCCCGCCGCAATAACCACCTTAAATTTTAGTGATTAGCTCTTAGTGATTGG